>Ga0123355_10020034_pt1 | contig 10667 bp, 9 predicted proteins | sample TergutEmb28metaG_3_FD_89872 | JGI IMG/M metagenome (GOLD analysis project Ga0123355, IMG submission 89872) | Embiratermes neotenicus P1 segment gut microbial communities from Petit-Saut dam, French Guiana - Emb289 P1 | ecosystem: Host-associated > Arthropoda: Insects > Digestive system > Gut ...
ACAAAAAAACCTGTTCCCAATTGATGATTATCATTTCCTTTCCCGTAGAAGAAATCATAATCCCCTTCTCTAACTGTGCCCCCTTTGTCCCACCTGACCTCCTGCACACCCACTACATCTATTGCTGAACCTAATTTTGCCTTTTTTAATTCTTCGGTTAATTATATATAACATCAGTATTGGGTGAATAATCTACTGATATGTTAATCTATGAACAGTAGAATTAAGAACTGAACCCGTTACTTCCACATCGCTTCTCTTTACCCTGAACAGTAAGTTTTTAAGTACTTACGTGTATTATATGCTGTGCAATATAGATCGCACATATCGTAGCACGTGGTTGGTAGGCCTGGATATTTTCGATATCACAGTTCTTTAAGCACGAGTTCGTAACATTTCCATGGAGGTAGGAAACATGTTTGGCGAATTAGATTCGTACAATGAGTTTTAAAAATTATATTTTAAGGTTACAAATTACTTTATATGTTTGGCTAATTACGCTTCAAAATTTACCGAATGGCGTCAAAACTGTGTTTGTTTTAGGGAGTGAATATTAGGATATTTTTAAATTTCGTAATCTCACTTATTTCTTACTCTTCACTTATTCCTTCAAACGGTTAAAAAGAGTGAAGGAAATGAAGCATGCTAAAATAAAGTGACGTGTAACAAAACATTACAGACAATATTTATCAGTGCAGCCACCTGTTTAAAAAAACAGGTGGGCTTAAGATGTAACATTGCTGTTTGCGTCCCTTATTTCGAATTTAAAACTGCTAATTGATTTTCATGAAGCTTCGTAAGAAGATTATACCGTTAGAAGGATATTCTACATTTCATATACAATCAGTAATAGTGATTTGACGGTTGTCCGAATTTGTGAGGTTAGAAGGACTGCAGTTATTTGAGGGTTCCGAAACGATATATAGAAATACAATTTGGAGAAAAACAAAAATTTTGGGGGGAAAACTTTTACCAAGACGTAAAATAATATGGGGAAGTAGAAAGTTTCTTTGTCGTTTGTTCTTACGTCGTTGAGAAATGAAAACACTGGAGCCGATCACGTGAACTCTAGTGAAGGGTACATCAGAAATATACATATTACGTCTTAAATATTATTTTTAATGCAAGAATTACAAACATGGTAACGAAGAAAAAATTTAAGCGTAAGTGTAAGTGTAAAGAACCTTTTGATTTTGAATTTTTATGAAATTCAGAGCTGACTGCACTGCATGAACTTGTAGGTTCATAGTTACTACCAAATTTATTAGAATTTCAGGCTGTAATTCGAAGTTCTTTTTCAGGACTTGCTTCTCCCCCCCCCCTCGTTCCTGCCATTTCCTGCTTTCCTCCTTTTCCACTTCTTTCTTCTTCCACTTTCTTCTTCTAGTGCTTCTTTCTTTATATTTATTCAATTTACATATTATTTACTTATTTTTCAATTATTTCCTTTCGGACTTCTCTTTCTCTATCTTCTCTCGGCTTGCATTTCTTCTTTCCTTCCCTGCTGAAACACTAGTTCCTTTCTTGGCCTACAGTTCCCACTAATTCGCGAACAGGTCGGATCCCGGTACGCGCTTCCAAACGACATGCACAATTTTTTTTTTTCCGTTTCTCCCACACATCCGCCCTGCAGTTAGAGATAGTACTTCTCACCCAAGCCTTCAAACTTAATTAGCGCATTACATCATACAATCACTACGACACAGTCTGTATTACTACTGTAATATAATATACTCTAGCGAGTTTTCAATATTGATGTAGAGATTCCCTTAACATGGCGGGGTTTTGTCGAAACATGTAGGAGTAAACAAAAGGTTTTATTTTGTGTATTTTGGAGCTGCATATGTTGGCTTTATAAATGAGAAACCTCACGTTGTTTTTCAATATAACGGGTGCCAAAACATTTATACAATGACGTGAGAACAGTCCGTAACAGGCAGTTGATGAAATGTTGTTCCTCCGAGGGAGGGGGAAGTTAACATATCATCCTCCGCGATCTCCAGATCTGACGTCCCTCAAATATTTCTCTGGAGCTTTGTGTAAGACGCGGTGTCCGTTTCGTAAGTGCCTGTAATCCGGAATAATTTGAAGGGCAGAATAGGACATCTAATGGTAAACTGAACAGCTTTTGAGAAGTGTTTGGCATGAAGTCGAATACTGTCTTGTTGTGTGCGGGGCAACAAACGGAGCGCACACTGGACTTGTATAGGGTGTGACAGGACAAGTCATAACATTGCGCCTTCATGTTTTGTGTCGCTCTTGCTGTGTTACCGATGGATTCTTGTAACATGTGACAGCCACCACTTGTCATCTAGAATAATTTTAGTCTTCAAACGGTGAAGAATCAAATTTCTCTCCTACAATACCAACATATGCACATCTAGCGTACACACTGTATACAGTCTCTTGTTTACCGCTAAACTTTTCGGGGAAACCACGCCATCTTCAGGGAGGCTACACACCAGTATTTAAAAACTGACTGAAATATAGTATATTACAATAATAATAATAATAATAATAATAATAATAAAATCAGTCCCATTACAGGCCCGAGATGCCCAGAGGGTTCCAGGAAGTTAAGGTTCGCAAATTACGTGACAATGGCCCAGAATGGTGGTAAGGTCAGACTTATGCACCGGCCTCTCTTTTACCCCCAAGAAATGCTCCTGGTACTCATTTCTGTTAGAGGCTGAGTCGACCACAGGGCCATAGTGCGATCGGAAGGATTATGTCAATGAAAAATTCCAATTACACCATCTGGAATCGAACCAGAGACCTTCCGATTTGTAGCACAGCGCCTTAACCACTGTGCTACCGCGGTCAACAATAATAATAATAATAATAATACATTAAAATAGTAATAATACATTATTTTAATTATTATCTTAATGTATTATACTCTAGTGGATTTTAAATACTGGTGTACAGATTTACAGACGATGGCGGTGTTTTGCCGAAACATGTGGGTGTACACAAGATATTGTATTTTTGTGTGTGTTAAATATGCATATATTGGTTATACAAATGAGAAGTTTGACCACAATGTATGGAATGAAAAAAGTTAGAAAAGGTTTAATGATTAATTTTGAAACTTATAAGTCCTCTGTGACTGCGATCAGTTAACGGTGTGTTGAATAACTCCACGGAACATGGTCCTTCTTGGGAAACTAATAGTTGCACAGCTGGTCGAAACGTTTCTAGCATTTCATGCAACGCGAAATTTCATTATCGTGTCCACACTACCGCGCAAATGATCCATATCCAAAGCCACATGAATCCATAAAAACCCTCCAAACCTCGTCTCCTTAACACCCGCCTTTATACCATTTTCGCATCTACCCTCAGATCCTCAAGGTGACTGCATTCCTTCAGGTGTATCTCAACACAATGTCATATGCTTTCCTCTTGCATCCGATGCGTTGTTGTGTTTAATGCACAGTGCACTCTCGATTATACGGGATAATTGCAGGGACGGGGTGCACTGATAATTGAGAAATACGGATAAACCGAACGGTATGTTTTATTGAACCATGAACAAAATAAAATCTGTAATTTATTTATTAAATACATGATACATAGCTTAGGCTTGCTGCTTATGTAAACACTCCGTGATTTTGTGTGCCTTTGGGATTTCGTAGTAGAAGTAAAAAAAATCATTTTCCACCTTCGTCATTAGTCATTATCAATTTATGATCTTGTAAGGATAATCCGCGGACGGATAATCGAGAGAGTACGCTGTATTTTCTGTTCTGGCTTGGAAGAATCTGCCATCACTTGGTTTACGTGTTACAAGTACAGACTGGATTTCGTCGTGTAACGAGATCGAAATGATAGGGGAATCTCCTTGTCTATAACAGGCTGACAAACTTCACAACACAACTGTTCGTGACTTCGTGCCACTCCTAGACCTCCATGGTCCATACAGCTTCCGTTGTACTTCGCCGCCACCACCGCCGCCACCACCTCTTTACTCTTTTCTCAAGTCCGAGCAGAATCGAGTCGAGTCGAGTCCAGTCTCCCCCTCCAATATTACTCTCTCTTTCTCACCCTCCCTTACGAATCGTCCCTGTTTCTGCTGCCTTGCCACCGTCCTACCTCCTGAGCCACCCTCAACCCTCATAACTTGACTGCCACTACCACCACTCACAATCGATAAGAACATTCCCCACACCCCCTTGCACCCCCTCATACAAAGACCAAGCGACCGACCAACCTACCCGGTCCATACACAGAAGACAGAGATGACCAACGGCCGCCATCTTCCAGTGACGAACACCGCGTAGCCGTTGACAGTTTGATATAAAAGCGAAATTTTAGACCTTCCAACCCTCTGCTGCGTTCCGTCTACCAGCTCTTCAAGTATTTCGGCGCATCCTTCGTGCAATCTCGAATTTCAAGATAGAATTTATTCCGCGCAAAGAACACATATTTTTGCTAACACCGCACGATGTCACTTTCTATCACGAAGCCACAACTGCCGGTTGATCCGTACGCAGTGATTATGACGCGGAAGGCATTCCTGTGCTTCAATAATGACTGACACCTGCACAGGTTAATCCCGTGGCATCGGTCCTCAGGTACCCGGTTCGTATCCCATTCAGGACTAGCAGTTCTAAGGCTCCTGTTGTGTTTCAAGAGATCACTCACACAAGCGTGACACATAAACCACAGTAATTTACTTTCTGTCTCGCCACTGACCGTGTTACTCGTCGTTCTACACTCCAGGACTCAGCTTTGTTGAGCAGAATAAATCCAATTTCGATCCACACAATGGAAATAGCCCAAATGTGACATCTAGGATATAGAGGGTTTAACGGACATGATTGTGGACTTTAAAGGATCTTGTTCTGATTGTAGAACAATATACATAAGCTAAAACAAAGACAAAGCGGAGAAAATGGTAAAGGTTAGGCAACGTAAGCCGGGTATTTAAAACTGCAATATCACTTGAAATAAAAAATGTTGAGACGTGCAGGAGGCCTAGAGCCTTCCAGTATGGAGCACTACTTCACTCTCGTACAGTCATTGTTATTATATGTCTGTGGTTCTGTACCTGTTTTCGCTAAATTCACTACAATATTTGTAAAAAAATAATAGCTTGGAAGGTAAAATTTTATTTACAGCCAGTAGAAAGATTTCTGCTTAACAGTGAATAAGTGTGATAATCGGCCAGTTCATAGTTCGCATAAATCACGTGCGTCAGCGTCTGCGGGACTTTTTCAAGGTGGCGCACATTGACTGTAGGTGAAATGAAAAGATTCCTTAAAGATCGTGCCGTACAATACAGTAAGATAGTTTTTGTTCAATTAAAATTCTTAATTCATACTTAGTGTGAAAACACAAGAAATTTACGCAATTTTTGTCTTTGTGTAAATTTTATTGTTTGATTTAAAAAGTCATTAAACACGAAAAAGTTAATTGTACCCAAACCGCAAGCTGGTGCAAGTGCACCACATTGACTTGCCCTGCCGAAGACCCCGCTCGCGTATGATATGTCACTTTCCTTTCCCTATAACCTTCCACAGGCTTAAAAACACGCAGCCACTTACATCGACGAAAATCCCTGTCGCACTTACTTGCATCGTGCCTGAGGGCAACCACCAGAATATTCCACCGCGTATCGAAAAGAAGGCTACTTCTTTCAATGCTACAGAGGGGCATACTTCGAACACATCGAATTTTTGCCACTCAGTCTAAAATATTTCCGAACTATCGCTTCCTGCCGATTCTGGTGGCCGTGCGGTCTAAGGTGTAGGTCTGCTGCCGCTCTGTTGCTGGGATCGCGGTTTCGAATCCCGCTGAGGGCATGGATGTTAGTTTCTTGTGTTTGTTGTGTGTTGTGTAGGTAGCGGCCTCTGTGACGAGCTGATCACTGTTGCAGAGGATTCCTACATTGTGTGTGTGTGTGTGTGTGTGTGTCTAATTGTGAGTGATCCATAAAACTAAAGAGGCGGCTTAAACCCGAGCTGGTGCGCAGCACCACAGAAAAGAACAAATTTGCTTACAGACTTCAATAATTCGAAAGATGTATTGCAACAATTCATTTCCACATTTTATGGCAGCTACTCTAGAATGCTCAACATTAACATTACGGCGTGTTTTGCAAACCGGGACAGCGCAGTCGGTATAGTGACGAGACTACGGTTAGATTCCGGGAAAGGGCAAGAACATTTTCGCTACTCCAAGAGGTCCTAAAAGCTTCTAAGGCCCACCCACCCTCCTATTCAGTGGGCACTGGAGGTCTTTCTCCCCCGTGGGAAACCGTTGGATGTGTGGCGTGGACCACTCACCTTCATCTTGTGTCAATGTTAAGAATGAGTGGAGCTAACTTTCACTCCCCCTATACGCATTCATGACTTGCATTACCTTTGTTTCTGCCTGTTTACTAATGAAATGCATAGAATGAATTTTGTAGATAATACAGTGGTGAATAAACCCATTTTCTTACTGTACTGCCCTGCTTTAAGGCTGAAGTATCCGACTGCTCTGCCTCAGAGCGCCCTAGCAGCAATGTCCCTGTATATGCTTACCATAAAGGAGCATGCTGTAGTAAATGTCTGGATTGTGGTTCCGTATTTTCATAATGTAAAGTTGCTTGCGACTACACGAGTTCATCAACACACTAATTATAGCTAACTGATTAAATAACTTAAATTCAATTCAAATAATTTAAAATTGTTTGAAATTACGTTAAATCTTGTTTTACAACAATTATGAATCAACATTAATATCAGAAATTAAATTATATAATATCCTGATTACTAATTTTTGTTATCGTTGAACCGTGCATTTCGATATCGATACAGTTCACAGACACCAACAAATGCACTTTTTATTAAACCTGACAAAGTTTTAAAATTTACATTAAAATTTCTCCTACATGTTTCGGTCTACGACCATCATCAGGAAGCCTTCACTAGAGCCTAGCTAAAGTTATATTTAGGTTAAGATTCGGTAAAAACTACGTCGTTATATGTTATGCGGTGGTGTGGCAGCGTGTCATAGGTGTGGTGTGTGTACTGTGCGCTGTGTTGAGTGCGAGTCACACTGAACACAGCGAATTGCATACTGTGTACTGTGCGCTGTGTTGAGTGCGAGTCACACTGAACACAGCGAATTGCGTACTGTGTACTGTGCGCTGTGTTGAGTGCGAGTCACACTGAACACAGCGAATTGCGTACTGTGTACTGTCCGCTGTGTTGAGTGCGAGTCACACTGAACACAGCGAATTGCGTACTGTGTACTGTGCGCTGTGTTGAGTGCGAGTCACACTGAACACAGCGAGTTGCGTACGATGTACTGTGCGCTGTGTTCAGTTTGACTCGCACTCAACACAGCGCACTGTACACACACCATACCTATGACACGCTGCCACACCACAGCATAACATATAACGACTTAGTTTTTACAGAATCTTAACCTAAATGTAACTTTAGCTAGGCTCTAGTAAAGGCTTCCTTGATGATGGTCGTAGACCGAAACATGTAGGAGCAAGTCAAAGTGATTTTTAACGTAAATTTTAAAACTTTGTCAAGTTTAATAAAAAGTGCATTTGTTGGTGTCTGTGAACTTTATATTTATCCTGACTACTGTTGTGTGTAGCTCAAAAGGACATAGGCACAAGACATTTAATATTTTATAGACCTCCGTTTTGCGTCTGCGATTTCGGTGTTCGGGGTTTAGCCACATCGCGTACTGAAGTTCTTTGCAAGTTTCGACATACATTTGTCTTGCCACTTTTGGAATCATCATGGACATAAGCTGTAGTTTTTCTATTCCGATTTCCATTTTCTGGATTAACACATTCCGTGCGCTAAAGTTCTCCCCACGCTTCAGCGACAGTTCACTTGTCATCTTCACAGTCAACGAGTTAGAATGATGATGAGCCTCGACAAACTGGTCTTTCAGCAGCTATAAGGACCGTGGGTGGGGGGGGGGAGGGTGTTGGAGAAAAGTGCTACAAATTAAGAATTGTTCATGGCTCTTCGCTGTTTGACGTAACTTTGCTTGCGATAAATTTAACTTGCTTTGCTTCACTAGTATCATGGGTATAACAAAAGCGTATTAATTTCCATATTTTACCTTCATTCCACCCACTTTAGAATTTTGTTGTTGAATTTAGCAAAATACTGGCATTCATCTCCATTTTTATTCATTCATTGAAAGGCAGGATTAATGATTGATGCTTGTGGGCGCTGGAATGAGCCTCCGAGTTCCACAAAAGCTTAGATTTCTTTAATGGTTATTAATTTCATCAGAAGAATTATTTGCCGTGCGGACGGGCTACGAGAATTACACAGAAAACGGTCTAAAACGCCTTTCATTAGAAACTGAAGCCAGACATTTCTGATGGAACCAGGCGTCATCGCGGAGCAAGTCTCTGTGTGAAGGGACTTGACGGCCGTCACAGCCCTCCCTGTATGGTCAGGCCATGCGCCCGATTCCACTCACCACCCCCCGATTTCTTGCATAAATGACAGTCACTCATAGAATGGGAGCCATTATTGTTGGCAATGTGCAAGATACAGCGTTACATTCAAATTCTATCGGCTTCACGAAATTATGTTAAATTGCTTGGACTTTCTCCCTCACTTCGCACGCTCCAAGTAATTGCCAGTGCTTCGCTAGGCTCCTCATTTCAATATATTAGTATTGTGTCAATATTTCGCTCTATTGCAAAACTACTTTCATGTTACCATCTGTATTCTTTTTTTTTCCAGGAATTACGTAGAATTACAGGCTACGGACAGTAAAATGTAAATGTACGGCTGTCGATGTAAACAACGTATTGTTAATCTTCGGTTTCAGTACGGCAGATGTCGTGTTACCTTTGCCGTACACAAACTCGTATCCGCCAAGAGTTCACAGTGCGCAATAATGTTGGAGTTCAATTTTGCCAGTTTCAGACAGGAGCCCCGAAATACTGATTTCTGTTGTCTAAACAGGTCTTGCGCCTCCTCGGTTATATTCCTCGAACACACGATAGAGCTCTTATATTTAAATACTGACAACTTCTCTTCGAAAACATATTTCGGTTCATACAAATAATGTGGACTGTCCGACGTTCTCTCTTATGTTAATTCTGCTAACCCTTTGTTTAGGATTAATTTAGGGTAACAGAATCTGTGTCTGCGAAAACACGGGCCCTATGATTTTGCTCACCCTAAATGCACTTTAAGGTGACATAAAACGGAGTTTCACGAAGCGAGAGGCATTTTCGCAACACCAACATTTTCTCTTTTGGTTGTTTGCGCCCCTACCTAATATAGACTGTGCACCAACCAAGATAAACACAAATTTTCGTATCTCACTGCGCCACGCACTGAAAACTGCAATGTGAAATTTCCCTTTATTTTTACTTTATTTTTATATGGTGCTTTTGGCGAGGGATTGTTCTATAAATTTCTAAAATATCATAAATCTCAGAAATTTTTGTAAAAAACCCTGCGTCAACGTTTTGCATAGACGGCGACTTATACGTAATTTGCAAAAATACTTTAAATGGAAGACATTTCTTCAACAGAAATACGTTCCTGACGCACTGAACGTCATTTTATGAGAAACGTCACACAATTGGGCTACAGATTCAATTTTCAGGTAGTTGGTATGATGTAATACACAGGCTACACGCATTGCAATTTTGGTCTCATATTTTCTCGTGCACGGTGATACGATTTTAGACATGCTACGCGCAACTATGACTGGTAAAACACACAATTCGAAGGTTTGGTAAAATTGATCTGAATTGTATATAAGGTACAAACCGCAAAGTAAACACATTTCATTTGTATTGTAAAAACAAATAGGTTGTTTCTGTACAGATGAACCATAGTAAACACAGGGAATGCACTCGGTAGGCAGACAGTAGAATTCTTGAAGGTCGAACCTAATTTTACACAAAGTAACCACCGTGGTGCCGATCGCACTGGCCACGCGGTCTGAGGTATGGGTGTGCGGCTGCTGGCTTGCTGGGATTGCGGGTTCGAATCCCGCCCGGGCATGGATGTTTGTCACTTGTGAGTGCTGTGTGTTGTCAGGTACAGACCTCTGGGCCGGACTGACAACTCGTCCAGAGGAGTCCTACCGACTGTGTTGTGTCTCTAATTGAGTGTGATCGTGAAGCCTCGACAATGAGGAGACCCTCTAGGGGCTGTTGCGTCAATGGTAAAAACACTAGGCTTGGAAAGGTTTGGTAAGAAAATTGTTGAATATGAAATTAAGTTCCATAACTTACTTTTAAAATGAAGATGAAGTAAAATTGTAACGAAAATACTTTATACAAAAATTTGGGGTACAAATGATGCATAAGTTTTAAGTGAATTTTTAGCTCCCCACAATAGCTTGATAGGAATGTGACCTGGATTCGATAAAGAAAAAACTTCTAAATACACACCAATTGTCAACTAATAACGCAGGTAGTTTGCGGTTTGAATTGGAATTTGAAAGGAGATCACGAAGCTACCACGGTCAATAGTTTGTAGGTTATGAACAGCTTCAAATCGAGGATCATGAGTTGGAAACCGATTGGAGTTCTGTGTTTCAAACACCAATTAAATATTAATTAAGTATTAATCGGGCGACGAAATCAAAAAGAAAGAGAATGACAGAGAACGTGGCGCGTATGGGGGGGGGGGGGAAAGAGACGAGGTTTCCAAAGAATTGGGTGG
>Ga0123355_10020035_pt1 | contig 10667 bp, 5 predicted proteins | sample TergutEmb28metaG_3_FD_89872 | JGI IMG/M metagenome (GOLD analysis project Ga0123355, IMG submission 89872) | Embiratermes neotenicus P1 segment gut microbial communities from Petit-Saut dam, French Guiana - Emb289 P1 | ecosystem: Host-associated > Arthropoda: Insects > Digestive system > Gut ...
GTAAGTTCATGATTTTCGACAACTTAGACAATCGTTTGTTGTGTAACCGAAGTGCACTGTCATACGCTTTTGTAGAATTTCCAAAAGAATTAAAAATCGGTAAAAGTCGATCGGAAGTTTTGCATGAATAACGCTCTAATATTTCTTTTGCACAAGGTTCGATTTTGATTCGCAAATCTTGCTTGGTTTTACTTCTTGTGTAGCGAATAATGCCATTTTGTACATTTGTTTTTTTTAAATTCGCCAAATCAACAAAAGCCATACCCCTAAAATAAAAACTCAATAAAAATAAATCTCGAGAAAACGCTAACCCTTGCTTATCTTGAAGTTGAAGTGATTTAATATGCCGAATAACATCGACATCAATGGCTCGTTTTTCTGTTTTTGCAATACCGGTATAAACGTTCGAAAATAAATTTTGAGAATCAACCAAACCGGATCTCACAGCCTTGTTGTAAACCGCTCGCAAAATACGCATATAAAACGAAACCGTGTTGAGGCAAAGTTCCTTTCCCAATAAAAAATGTTGATAGCTAACGATTAAGTTTGAAGACAGCTGTTTTAGCTTCAGTTTAGGGTCTTTGCAAAAAGACGAAAAACTTCGTAAGCAATTGCGATAAGTCTGGGCTGTTTTGAATTGTTTGGCGTTATCAAGTTCACTGATTTGATAACGCATCCATTGAAAAAAAAGTGTTGTCATGGCTAAATGTTTTAAAATGTTTAGTAGTGCTTTTTACGTAAATTTAGAAAAAAAATAAAAAAAAATTTGGTAGTTTCAATTTTTATACTTACCTTTGTGGCGTGAAATTCTCTCTCTTGTGAAGAAGTAGAACGAATAAAGACAAAAAAACGACACAAATAAACCCAATATATTAACCAAAATTAAAACAACATGAAAAAAACAATGTTACTAGTGGTGGCTCTGCTATTCGTAGGGGCACAAACGCTGTTGGCACAACGTACAATTACAGGTACGGTAATCAGTGCAGACGACAACATGGGTATTCCGGGTGCTCAGGTTCTGGTTAGAGGAACCACAATGGGTACTACAACAGACATTAATGGTCGTTACTCGATTAACGCACCGGCTGATGCAACACACTTGGTATTCTCTTTTATGGGCATGGAAACTCAAGAAATAGAAATTGGAGGAATGACGACAATTGATATTACGTTGTCCAGTGGAGCCATCGGCCTCGAAGGGGTTGTTATTAGTGCTCTTGGTATTCAACGTTCGGATCGAAGTCTTGGTTTTGCTACGTCCAATGTTGACGGAGACGATTTAATTCAACGCTCAGAGCCTGATGCTTTGCGTGCTTTGGAGGGTAGGATCCCCGGCGTAAATATCGGAGCAACTGCCGGTGCTGCCGGTGCTTCAACGCGTATTACTATTCGCGGAAACACATCGTTCTTTGGAGATAATCAACCTTTATTTGTTGTTGATGGTATTCCATTTAGTAATGATACTCGTGGTGCAGGAGCAGGTCAGTTGACAGGTTCCGGAGGGGCTTTTGGTAATAGTTTTAACACACTTGACCCGAACGATATTGAATCAATACAAGTTCTTAAAGGAGCAGCAGCAGCAGCTCTTTACGGCTCTCGTGCAGCAAACGGTGTGGTTTTGATTACAACACGTTCAGGATCAAGAACTCGTCGCCCGGCACAAAGAGGAACTGAAATTACAGTACAAACATCTTGGGCATGGGAGCAAATATCAGATTTGCCTAATTATCAAAATTTGTATGGTGCTGGTTCACGTTTTATGCCTACTGTAGCTAACGGCTCTTGGGGAGGACGTTTAGATAGAGGAACTATGATTCCAGCATCTATGTGGGCAGAATATGCACATCTATTTCCTGGTGGTTGGATACCTTATACGGCTCAACCAAACAACGTAAGAGATTTGTTCCAAACCGGATTCATGCAAGATTATTCGTTCAATGTCTCTAGTTCTAACGACAGAGGGGTATTCAATCTGACAGCGTCACGAATGACTCAAACCGGGTATATTCCAAATTCTCACTTCAATCGTACAAGTATTAGTGTTGGTGCAAACAATACTCTGGAAAACAGATTCAGAATAGCAGGAAGCCTATCGTTTTCAAATACAGATCAATTAGGATCTACGTTTGGTAATCAGCAAATAGCAGGGCAAACCTCTTCGTTCGGTCGCACATTGATTATGGCTCGTAACTGGGATATTTCTCTTCCATGGGCAGACGAAAACAACCATCCTTTGTTTTTTATCCCTGGTCAAACCGACCACCCTATGTGGGCAGTCCATCATAATACGCACCAAACTGCTATGAATCGCGTAGTTTCGCAAGCGAGTATAGGTTATGACATCCTTCCATGGCTTAGTGTGAGTTATCAATTGGGATACAATATGAATTTCACCAATAGAACAACGATTATTGATATTGGTTCGCGTGCCGCAGGAGGAACTGGATCTATAAATCAACTCCGTTGGCAAGACGGTGAGCTTGAGTCTAACTTGTTGTTCACAATTACTCAGATGCTTACTCCGGATATTTCATTGCAAGCTGTTGTGGGTAACAATTTGAATCAACGCACAGAAAACGCTGTGCAAGGAGGCGGTACAGTTTTTACCGTTCCGGGAGTATACACTACGTCAAACGTTGAAAACCCTGTTACATCATCGTTCACTTCGAAACGCCGTTTGGCGGCAGTATTTGCAGATGTTGCATTAGGTTACAGAAACTTCTTGTTTTTGAATTTGACCGGACGTAATGACTGGTCGTCAACTCTACCAAGAAATAACAATAGCTATTTTTATCCTGCTATAACGGGTTCGTTTATCGTAACAGATGCATTCCCACAAATAGCAAACAACTATCTTTCTTCATTACGCCTTCGTACCGGCTGGGCACGTGTAGGTAATGATGCAGGAATCCATAATGATTATTTAGGAAGAACGTTCACTATTGGAAATCCATTTAGAGGACAATCTACACTGGGTATTCCTTGGGCATCGTTTGATCCAAATCTCAGACCAGAGTTTACTACTGAAATAGAAATAGGAACACGCATAGGATTTTTAAGAGATCGCATAACTCTTGACTTTGCTTGGTACGACCGTAGAACTACCGATCAAATTGCATCACTTTTGCTTCCAGGATCGTCTGGACGTACATCTTTCATTACCAATTTTGGTGAAATGCAAAACACAGGGGTAGAAATAGCTCTTGATGCAGCTGTTATCAGAAATAACAATTTTAATTGGGATTTGACGTGGAATTTCACGCAAAATATAAGCAAGGTTATTCATACCTACGGCAGTGCTGAAGATCCGTTAATTCTGACTCTGAATACAGGCTGTGCTAACTGTCCTGCTCCTGTGTTGCAACCCGGTATGCCTTTCGGTTGGCTAAGAGGTTCTGTCGCTGTTCGTGACGATGAGGGTAATATGCTGATAAATCCTGCAACAGGTTGGGGTATAGCAAGTGCTGAAGAAGCTAAGATTGCGGATCCGAATGCAAGATTCAGAACGTCTTTGATTTCAACTATGAGATCTCATGGGTTTACTCTTGGTATTTTATTTGATTTCCAAATGGGCGGACAAGTATTCTCCAATCCTATCTCCGAATTAATCGGTCGTGGTGTAACGCAATTTAATGTTGACCGTATGGGTGGCCGTATTATTCCGGGTTACTATGCAGACCCAAATGATTTGACAAGACCGCTTTTGGATGCAGATGGCAACAAAATCAGAAATACATCTATGATATTAGAACAAGATCTTTGGTTTAACGATGGTGGTGGTCACACATCTTTTGCAACTAACGCAGTTGATGAGTTTAGTGTATTTGACGTCACTCATTTCCGTCTTCGCGAAATTTCGCTTGGATACGAAATTCCAAGACGACTGTTGGAAAGACTACCGATTGGTTCGGCACACATTTCTTTCTCTGCACGTAATCTTTGGTTTTTTGCACCATATATACCGAGACATATAAACATTGACCCAATTGCAAACACATTTGGAGCAAGTTCTAATATAGTAGGTATTCAGTACGATTTTGCTCCTTCTGCAAGACGTTATGGTATTAATTTGCGTTTTACTTTCTAACTTATTAACCACATTAATCATAAAAAAATACAGATATGAAAAAGATATTAAAAACAGCCTTAATTTTTGGTGTGATGGCATTTACGTTGCCCGCCTGCCAAGATTGGCTTGATGTAAATGATAATCCAAATGTTGCAACAGTTGGAGAAATAGACAAAATACTAACCGAGGCACAATGGAGATTGGCAGTTGCACTTAATTTCCAAAACTTCATTGCAACGCCTTTAAGTGTGTTTGTACACCACAACGTGGTTAGAGAATCTCCTAACCGCTACGGTTCTCCTCCGGAGGAAGCCGGTATTGGAAATTCTTGGAATTGGTTGTATGTGGGAGCTCTCAGACAATTTAATTTTGTGAGAGATGTCGCTCTTGAACAGGAAAACTACATATATGCTGGAATCGCAAGAATTTTGGGAGCATTTACTATCATGACATTAGTAGACTTATGGGGCGATGTTCCTTATTTTGAAGCAATGCAAGCTCCGGATATTATGTTCCCAAAAGTGGACGGTGGTGCAACGTTGTACAACCATGCTTTTGCCATGTTAAGACAAGCAAAACAAGAATTGAACAATACAGGCACCGGTATAAACCGTATGATCCCGGAGAACAACGATCTAATTTTTGGTGGCGACATCGAACAATGGGAACGTTTGGCAAATAGCCTAATGTTCCGTATGTTGAACAATACGAAAGCTCCAAATGTTAGAAGTCAAATCACAGATTGGGATGGTATATTGGCAGAAGTTCTTGCAGGCGAACGTTTTCAAGGAACCGAAGATGATTTCGAATTTCTATGGACTTCAACTCAATCTCCTCAAGATGAGCGCAATCCGGGATTTTTGCATAGCTATGGTGTAACTCAGCACACACAATATCCAAGTCCATGGCTTTGGGAAATAATGAGAGGACACACACTTTTCAACTACCCTGACAATCCACATGGAGGACTTCTAGATCCACGTTGGCCATACTATTTCTATAGACAAACAGCACCTACAGATGAAGTTGATGTACTTCTCTCTTATCGTGATGGCGGCTTTATTAGCATCTTTTTCGGAGATGCGTCGATGGGTGCATCTTCTGCAGTAACCAATATTGCAACAGTATGGGGGATTTATCCGGTTGGAGGAAGATTTGACAACAATAGTTTCGGAAGTACTGCAAGAACTCAAGGACTTCAAGGAGCAGTTCCTCAAAAATTCTATACATTTGCGGATATGTTATTTGACGAAACGGAAATGATTTTGGCCGGAGCCATGCCAGGAGGAATAGCTGCTGCAAGAGAAACTTTCTCTGATGCTATTGATGCTGCTTTTGCCCGTCTAAATAGAGTAGTTGCCGGAGGCCCAAACGTTCCTGCCGGAGGAATTAGTAATGCTGCAAGAGATGCTTATCGCGACGAAATTCTAGATAGATTTGACAATGCAGCAACCGATAGCGAAAGACTACATTTGGTCATGCTTCAGAAATGGATCCACAACGTAGGGAATCCTGTTGAAGCTTTCACGGCTATGCGTCGTACGGGTTTTCCAGTTAGATTTAACCCTGATAACAACCCTCGTGGTGGTGGAGTAGATCCTTTTACCCTCGAAGTTAGAGAGACTATGGGCGGGAATCCGTTTCCTCTCTCGTTGTGGTATCCAAGGGCAGAGTCAGACAGAAATCCAAATTTGATTCAAAAGCCAAACATGCGTGTTCCTATTTTCTGGCAAACAGTTGATATGTAAAAATTAATAACAATTAAAATTTAAATACAATGAAAAATACAATCAAAATATTTAGTATCTTTCTTTTGGGGATTGCTGTGTTGTTTGTCTCTTGCGATAGAGAAAGACACCAACCATTTCCTGATGCAGAAAGAGTTACATTTCTTTCCCTTAATTTTATTGACGGACCTCCCTCATGGGACGAACCGCTGCCACCCTCATCTGAACTTGAATTCAATATTCGCGAACATGAATTTGGAGGAACCGGATTTGAGAGGGCTGAGATTTGGGTGGTTAAGAATCCACGCGAAGAAGACTATGTAGCAACTATGCTTGTTGCAATCACAAATCCACTTGATTTGAATGGCCAGAATTTTACTTGGACGGTTCAAGATATTTTGGATGCAACCAATACGCCGGCATTGCTTGCCGGAGATCAGTATCACATCTTCTATAATATATATATGCCTGATGGTGTAGCCTCTATCGGCTGGAGTAAACTTACCGGTTTTGCTTCGTTCAGAGTCGGAGAAGTTGAAGATGCAAATCAGACCGTTCAGTTCAATGTAATTTGTAATGTACTGACCGTTGATCAATTTCTTGGAGAATGGACCTATACTGCAGCTGGAGGTGTTGCTCCATTTATAGGGTCGGGTGGTATTCTTGATGCAGTGTTAGACTCGGTAATCGGCGAAGGGATTTATAGACTTGCATTGACTATGAGACCTGGATCAGCTACAGCTAATGCATCTTGGACACAAACGGTGAGGCTTATAGTTAATTTGAATGTTTACACTTGGGAATGGCCACGCCAAACGGTTATGATACCGTTCGCTGCTGCCGCTCAACCGGGATTGGACATTGGTGCTGGTGAAGGGTTTATAGACACATGTACTTTCCCAACTATCGAACTAATTTGGGAGGCTTGGCCTTTCATAATTGGGACCAATAGTGGCTGGGGAGCTCACCTTCACACTTTCACTAGAATTGTTCCTATTCCGTAGAAAAAATCTATCTATTTGAAAAACCGCCTCAAGAGAGGCGGTTTTTTCCTCATAAGAAAAAAGCCATGAAAAATTTATTATTCTTTTTGTTTTTGCAAATATTTTGCTTGAAACTGTTGGCAGTACCTGCAAATCCGGAGCCGGTAACATTTAGACTCTCTGATGGCTCTGAAGTGGTTGTACATCTCAGGGGTGACGAGTTTTTCAGTTGGCACGAAACTGTTGACGGATATACGTTGCTACGCATAGAAAACGGCGATTTTATGTTTGCTCAGCTAAATCAAGACGGCGAAATGATTGCATCGAATTTTTTAGCAAGCAATCCGGGGGGTCGAACGCCGGAAAAACTTTATTTTTTGCAAGAAATCGGACGAAATGTTTTTGCAATCTCTGAAAACCTACAGCGAGCTGTTGAGGTAAGAAGAATTCAAAATGAAAATCGAATTCAACATTCTTCGTCTATGCCGATGAGAACTCAAACTACAGGCGTACGTCAGCAAATGGTTGTTTTAGTTGAATTTCAAGATATACGTTTTCTCGATTCGTATGAAGGAACAATGTTTACAGGGCAAGAACTTTTCGATAGCATCATGAATGCCGAGGACCTTAGAATTAACGATGCAATGGGTTCAGTTCAAAGATATTTTTACGATAACTCACACGGACAGTTGATATTAGAAACGACTATATTTGGCCCTGTTACCTTACCGCGAAATAGGGCTTTTTATGGAGCAAATACAGGTCCAAATGGTAGAGATGCAGAGCCACGACAAATGATTATAGATGCTTTGCAAATATTGGATAATCAAGGTGTTGACTTTACATCTTTTGCCAATTCTGAAAATCTTGTAGAAGGTATACATGTTATTTTCGCCGGTTGTGGTGAAGAAAATGGTGGTTGTCCGGCGGAAGCAATATGGTCTCATAAATGGACTATTACAGGCTTGGTTTATCCAAACACCATGACCATCGGCGGCGTGAGGTTTTGGGAATACTCCGTTTCTCCGGAACTCGCCGGAGGAGAAGCAAGCACAATGCCGACACATATAGGAGTCATTGTTCATGAAATTGCACACGTATTAGGGCTTCCGGATTTCTATGACACAGATGGTCCCGAATCGGGAGGAAGAGCTCCCGGTCTTGGTCCATGGAGTGCTATGGCAAGTGGTACTTGGAATGTTGGTGGACGAGTGCCGCCGTATCTGAATGCTTTCGAACGCTATCTACTTGGTTGGGCTACCCCGATAGAGTTAGAGATTGGAGAATTTCACGAAAAAATTATACTTCCTCCTATGGATTCGGAAAATAGTATTTCCTACGTTTTTTTCGCAAGAGATAGACAAGGAAATCGCATAGAAAATGAACGATTCTATATTGAAAATCGAAATACAACCCGATCGTGGGATGCCGGGATTATGGTGCAAAATGCAGTAATACGTGGCGGATTGATGGTGTATCACATGAATTCGGCAACGCCTGACCCTACAAATGCATGGACAAGTAATCGTATCAATGTAAATCCCGAACGCGAAAATTTCAGAATTATCACAGCGACAGCTGTACCTGGAGCTTTTGAATCTAACCCGTTTCCGCAAGGAGCGATAGATTCCATAACAGATAATAACATGAGCAGGTTTGGTGATCCAAGACCTAATACAAGATCTTGGGCAGGAGTTCCGTCCGGAGTGCCCATTCGAAATATAAAAATAGATTCAACCACAAATATCGTTTCTTTTATGGTAGGAAGATGTGAAAGCGTTCTTCAAATTAACGACACAATCAATGAGGGCGATAGTGTTTTTTTTGCAAATGCTTGGCTTAGAATACCCGGAACATATATCGACACACTTGAAAATATATTAAATTGCGATAGTATTGTGAGACTTGTTTTAACAGTTATCCCGAATGAAACATCGATCCAGCCTGTCGAATTAATATCAGAATTAGAACTAATAACCATTGTGCCAAATCCCTTTTCAGACAAGATTATCATCACAAATGCAAAAGTTGGTAACACACTATACGTACTGAATTTAAGCGGTGTCATTGTTCACACACAGCGAATAACAAGCCAAACCGAAACCATTCGTTTGGGACACTTACCACAAGGCGTGTATATTTTACGAATAGACGAACTTTCAATAAGGATTGTGAAACAATAAAATTTGTTGTGACAAGATAAAAAGTAAAGCTATGAAACGTATTTTCACCCTCGCATTTTGCTTAACAAGCATGTTTGTTCAAGCACAACAAACCGATACACGTGACAAAAGAGTATTCTTTTACGATACATTTCAGCGTGGCACAGCTTTCTTTTTAGACGGCACTTTCTCTGTGGCAATGCTGAATTACAACTTCGTTTCGGGAGAAATACAGTTTATCAATCATCTTGATGGCAGTATTTTGAACTTAGTACGTGATCCCGGACTTTCGCACATTGAAATACAAAACGAAATTTTCGTTCCTGTTGATAGAGGCTTTGCGGTTATGATTTTGGACGGACCTGTTGCCTTATTGCAAAAAGACCGCATTACGTTGAGACGACGTACAACAGGAGCTCTTGGTATAGAGACCAACACGGCTACCGGACAAGAAGATGTATCACTTGTCTCTATTGTTTCTCTTCCAACTGCCAGAGAATTTGAAACATCAACAGAGCGAAATCCACATCTCATCAATCATCGAATCGAAACAACGTTCTTCCTGATGAAAGATCAAAAAGTCTACTCCGCCACAAGACGAAATTTTTTAAGACTTTACCGCGAAGTCCGTCCGCAACTCGAAACATTTATCAGAGAAAACAATGTAGATTTCCGAAACGAGCAACATTTACGAGGACTGACAATGTTCGCCAATAGCTTGCTAATGGCAAGATAAAAAACCGTCTCATTTGAGACGGTTTTTTATAACTTTTCCTTTTTTACTCGCTTAATCGCATTTTTTTTGTATCTTTGTGCAAAAAAACAAAATATGATAACCCAACAACTCCTAAACCCCAAAAGTATTGCCGTAATCGGAGCATCTAACGATGTGTCCAAACCCGGCGGAAAAATCTTAAAAAACATTCTTGACGGTACATTTGCAGGACAACTTTATGTTGTAAATCCCAAAGAATCCGAGATACAAGGCATTTCCTGTTTTTCCAGCGTAGAAGATTTGCCGGAAACAGATTTGGCGATTTTAGCGATTGCTGCAAAATTTTGTCCGCAAACGGTAAAAATTTTAACCCAACAAAAAAACACCAAAGGTATTATCATTCTTTCCGCCGGATTTAGCGAAGAATCCGAAGAAGGTAAAATTTTGGAAGACCAAATTGTAGCGATGTGCAACGAAGCAAAATGCTCATTGATTGGTCCGAATTGTGTTGGAATTTTAACGCCAAACCATCACAGTATTTTTACGTTGCCGATTCCGAAATTAGACCCAAAGGGTTGCGATTTTATTTCCGGATCAGGTGCAACTGCCGTATTTATCATGGAGGCAGGAATTCCGAACGGCTTAAAGTTTGCTAACGTGTTTTCCGTAGGAAATTCCGCACAACTCGGCGTTGAAGAAATCTTGGAAAACCTTGATGAATCTTACGATCCGAAAACTTCGGCACCTGTAAAATTGTTGTACATCGAAACAATTAATAATCCGGAAAAATTACTGAAATCCGCACGCTCGTTAATCAAAAAAGGATGCAAAATTGCTGCTGTAAAATCGGGTTCGTCCGATGCCGGAAGCCGTGCAGCTACTTCGCACACCGGCGCGTTGGCAAACTCTGATGTTGCGGTTGATGCGTTGTTCAAAAAAGCAGGAATTGTGCGTTGCTACGGTCGTCAGGATTTGATTTCGGTAGCTTCGATTTTTCAAAATAAAGTA
>Ga0123355_10020036_pt1 | contig 10666 bp, 4 predicted proteins | sample TergutEmb28metaG_3_FD_89872 | JGI IMG/M metagenome (GOLD analysis project Ga0123355, IMG submission 89872) | Embiratermes neotenicus P1 segment gut microbial communities from Petit-Saut dam, French Guiana - Emb289 P1 | ecosystem: Host-associated > Arthropoda: Insects > Digestive system > Gut ...
AGGAAGCGACACACCCACGCATCCAAAGTGAAGAGGAGGGTAGCAGTGATTATCTATTCGTCTTAAGTTATATTTACTCTTACGTCACATTTAATTCTACTCCAGTAATTTAACATTTATTGAATCTAAATTTCCACATTTTCCACTCGATTGAACTGAAAGACATTTCACTATTTCAAGATGTCTGGAAGCAGAGATTTTTAATATCTGTCCTGTGTTATAAAAAATTTAACATAATTTTAATATAGCATTTCACATTGATATTTTAATGGCATTTTAGCATTTTATATTTTGCATTTACAGTTGACAAGCTTTATAAAAATCCTGTGTACGTCGCTAAGTATTGATACTCCGTGAAGATAACTATGGACAATAGCCGAAACATGTAGGTGTGTTTTATTTTGAAGAATAGTGCTATTTTTTGCTGATGATCTTGTTTATGTATACCAGTTGCACGGAGGATGTACAATACTAAATTGACAAGTAATTTGAAGACGTCTAACACTGCTGTGTTTGAGAATAATGTTACTTTGTCTTATCTTTTCTACAGTCGTAGAGATGAAGTGTAGAAATAAAGTAGCTACTCTGCTTTCGAATACGAGAAGGTTCATGAACTACAGGAAATTTCCAGTGTTTAGCTGCTTAGGACTGGACCGAGTCAGGTTGTAACACAGTTATGACGTAAGGTTTACCAGTTTTAAAGTAAAGGCACAGTTGTGACTGCGTTTAACCGCCGCAACTTGAGGCGTGTTCAACGACTGAGGTACATTTTCACACATTCTTTGCCTCAGCATCCTATGGATTTGCGTGTCTGTCTTCATTTTAGGGCCGTTTTGTGCTCGAGGAAATGGCCCGTTAGGCTTAGGGAAAGGGCTGAGTGTATCCCAATTTCGGTTCGGACGTCGATGCGAAGAAAGACGGGGCTTCTGAGAACCTAAGCCCTGTCTTTCAGTCGTTATATGTTACTGTAGCAATCCTGACTTGCTAAAAGAATAATTCAATTAAAAAGGGCATAAATGTCACTGTTGGTATTACATTTGGCTTTTAAACGGGGCAGGATGTTGAAAAGATTGAATTGGGCGTCGCGAAACAAAAATATTGCATATTATTACAGCAGAGTGCAACGTAGTTGGAAGACATGGCGTAGATGGGAGGATAATATTAAAACTTATCTTAAAGAAATTAGGATAGGAAGGTGTCGAATGGATTGATATTGCTCACAGTAGGGATCAGTGGTGGGTTCTTGTGAAAGCGGCAGTGAAATTTGGATTCCGTGAAACGTGGGGAATTTGTTGAGATATGACTTGATTTCATAAATCAGAAAGGGTTAACCCAAATATTTTTGTCTTGTTTTGTTTGGTTTAATTGCATGACAGCATCGAATATATCTGTTTCATGCTTACTTTCTCATTTCCTATTAAACTTAAGATTTGAGTAATTTTACATTGTGCTTGAAGATGTAAGAATTTCAGTTTCAGTTGGAAGATGTTGACTCTTCGACATTGTAACCAACAATGCATAAATCACTTGCCATAATTGCCGAGACATCTTGTGTGCACAGACAAGTCGTTCTGCTGATTCTCGTGCTGGACTAATCTGTTAGTAGTCTGTGCTGATTTTGCTGTATGACCGATATAGGACACATTACACTTTACGTTTTGTGAACCGTGCCTTGTGATATACATATGTAATAAGAACCAACAAAATGCACACTTTTTTCATTAACGATTTGATACTATCAAACACATTATGATATCGACCAGACTGCTTATATAAATGCATGAAAAAATACCATAAAACTGCATGTACAAGTCTTCCTGAGGATGAACACTTGGTTGTTCGAAACATGTCGAAGACAATATAATTAAATTAAATCATTAATGAAAAAGTATGAATTTTTTGGTTCTTATTATACACGACACATTACACCTTGCGAAGGCACATAGTGATGAAGTTGTAAACACTTATTATGGAACAGAAAAACACATTGCCAAGTCACGAGATTTTCACCGGGTTCACAGAAAATGTGGTAAATACTAACATGTTTTACCGCTGTGAAATACCATAGATCTAACTGCAAATATTCCTAGTAAGTGAGTACTTTATATTCGCATCTAGTGCACGTTCCCATTCTTCGCCCAAGATCACGTTGCTTTAATTGACAGCATCGCATCGTATCGTTAGTAGAAAGCTTTAAAGAAGGGCTAACACTCTAAGTAAGAAATTGAAGTCGACTGGCGTAATTAAACATTTAATAATCCAGTGCACAGTAGCTTATGTTTTAAAGATGGAGTAAGACAAAAATTAAGATCTTATGCTTTACTAAAGTATTTTAAGAGCACGAAGTGGATTTCTTAATATTTTGAGTGTTTTCTGTTAGTCCGCTGATGTATGCAAAATAATAGAAACATGTGTCTGTAATTAGTAATGTGTCTTCTTAACTGTAGTAACGTATCTTTTTCTGTAATCTTTCCTATCGAAATGTTTATTGACTTTCCTGTTAATCAATGCTGTTTTGCAAGTCATTTTAATTTTGATTGCAGTAGGAGGTGACTCGATTAGACCTGCATGTATTCACGTAACAGAATGTAGCATCTAGTTTTAGAATATGCGTTAATATATTACATGGGAGAAAATATGTCAATGAGGAAACTAAAAATGTCATAAGCAGAGTTTACTTTATCGCTTTCTTTTGTTGCTTCATTTTCTTAAAGCAGTTGAAGGAATCTTAAACAAGAGAAGGGAGAGTCTTCTCTTGAGTTAGAACTCGGGGAGGTACTTCATCCTGTCAGCAGACCTAACTTCTTAAATTGCGAAATGCTTCAAAAAACGAGGTAGGGGCGGGTGAAGTTTCAGGGGTGAAATATGGGGGGAAGGGGGTGAGCTTCAGTGTAAGGAGAGAAGACTAAACTGCCGGGAGATATATGGTTTCAATCCTGGCATATGCAAATGTTTAACGATGAAAACTGTTTTGCATTTTGAAGGCAAGAAAATAGGAGCAGAAGAAATGAGCCGTTCACCTTCTGCCACGAAAAGGAATGAAGGAACGAGGAAGGAAAGAAAAGGGACTGGAGAAGGAAACTGTGTGGTACATGCACCAATTTCCAGAGAACGGAATGTGTCATATATATATATATATATATATATATATATATATATATATATATGCCTGTATATCAAGTGATTTATCTAAGTATAAGTAAGTAGCTGAATAATTTTGTCTTCTGGAATGTTGCATCTTGTACATGCTCACCCTATGTACGTTTTGTGCCCTGTCTAACTCTGAATAGTAGATGAGATTTCTTCGGGATACCGGTGGAGTTCATCAAATCTGATAGAGTTTTTTGTTAGTTACATTTATTTTTTATTCTATTACCACCTTCTTTCTGTTTATATAGCAGAGTTAACTGATTAGGAATTGGTTGGTATATTTCTAAATTAACATAACTGTTTGTTGATCTGATCACTAGCTCATTTAGCCACCCTTCTTGTTCGTCTCTTGACTATGAATTACACGCACATTCTGGGGAAGACAATTCACTCTGATGTACGCCTGAATGGTATGAACTGAAACCGCTTCCTTGATCCATCGGAACATCCGATCATGGCTACGGTTCTTACTGGAATCAGGGCCTCGAACTCGCATATGACAGAATGAAGCATCTCTTGTTACTTTCCTTATGCATTCTAGGAAACTGGCAACTATACAATCATGTCCGTTGTGTGTTGCTGACGGGGTATTCGCAACCTAATAATTCCTGGAACGATGACCTCCGCCCCTCAGTGCAATTTTTTTTTGGACGGACCCCTGTGTGTGTTTTATCACAGACTTCAAGGATTTGAAATATGACACCTACACTTCGTTGTTATTCTAACGTATGTGGATTGCTTCGAACCGCCTGTGACTGAAGGCTAGCAATTATTTGCCCCGATAAACAAATGCACCAACAATGTTCGGCTACAATATGATAGTCAGGTATAAATGTTTCGACGTTTCGGGAGGAGTCTGCTGCCTGTATCATTAGGGTAGAAGGAGGTCATTCTTCTGTGTTGTGTTTTTGGGAAAGAAATTTGATATTCTTGCGCTGTAAATTTTAAAAATACCATTATTTGGGTTGCTTATCTTTATTCTAGTAGCAGTTTACCCAAGTTGCAGAGGAAACTGCTGACTTCAGGTTCAGGACTTGTGTTCAGTTTATTAGACGTGGTGGTATCAGTGTACGAATAGCCTGCTACCAGTCTGTGATTCACAGTCCAGAATACCGCGATTTTATGCGTTATATAGGACAAATAAGGAAAAAAGTTGCCTAATGATATGTTGGCAGTCTTTTTGTGCGCGTTCGCGAAAATTCGAAACGCGATTATTAGATTCGTCATGACTGTCCGTCCGTCCTCGTGGAAGAACTCGGCTTCCACTGGACGGATTTTCATAAAATTTGATGTTAGGTTTTGTTGAGAAAATTCAAGTTTCATTTAAAAACGACAAGAATAACGGGTACTTTACATGAAGAACGATATACACTGTTTATCATATCTCGCTCAATTCTTGTTAGAAATGTTTCAGACAGATTTGTAGAAAAAATTGAAAGTCATTTTGTTTTGAAGGATTTTGTTTTTCGAAAATCGTGCCGTTTATGAGATACGGTGGAAAAATATTGTACAGGCAGACAGGCCACAAATGACAATATGGTGCATGCCCATTGCATGATGGATACCTAAGGCTACAAACACACACTCATAATATGTAATACTTATTGCTTTTCCACTGCAACAATGATTGCACGAAAGCGCCTCAGAGTTACATTATACATAAATTGCCCGTTTTTAAAAATCTGTTTACATTTTAAGAAACACGGGGAAGAAAAATCTCTGTCGTTTGATTAACATCAAACGACAGAGAGGTACCGAGTGGCGGCCGGGGGACCGCGGTAGCACAGTGGTTAAGGTGCTGTGCTACAAGTCGGAAGGTCGCTGGTTGAACTCCAGATGGTGTCATTGTAATTTTTTATTGACATAGTCCTTCTGATCGCACTATGGCCCTGGGGTCGACTCAGCCTCTAACAGAAATGAGTACCAGGAGTACTTCCTGGGGGCAAAAAGCGGCCGGTGCGTAAGGCTGATAAGCTTACCACCATTTTGAGTTACCTTTTTTTTTACCCTTACCGAGTGGCGGCCAGGGCGTGCGTGGTGTTAACCACCCACCTCAATCTAACACCCAGGTTCAAGAAAGATTAGAGTCGTACCTGTATTCCCCTTCTGTGCCTTCGTGGTAGGTTATAGGGTGAGCTCTACCGTCCTGTGTGTTTGATTATGTTTGCAACCACAGACTTGTACGTGTCTGCAGTAGATGAACATCTACACCTATGAAATATGACGCAATAACAAAACGTACCAACATTTGATATTAACGTCGCTGAGAGACATTGTGTCGTATAACTTGGTCCCTTCTGCCGCTTACACACCCTATTGTAAGCAAAGTTGGCAGCGGGAGACGCCCGCACCCTCTAAGATTTTTGAATGGAAAGGGGAGGATTTAAAACGGATGGCATCTGGATTTGGTGAAGCCATTAGGCTGTGACGTACAGCCTTGTTAAGGATGGGATGGGTCGCCACCACGTAGATTTGAATAGCGGATCGCAGCTTTGCAAATGGTAACATTGATAAACAGGAGAACGATGGGGATCGCAGAGTGGCGAGGATTACTGCAGTGTTATAATTCAGGACACTCGTACCGATTCTGTCATATCAAAATAATACGAATTAACACATACAAAATGTAATTTTACCTGTCATTTCATCACATTGGTGTGGAAATTTGTCCGTTACTGATGGCCGTGTTTGTTACACGTGACGCTGCATTCTTTCGTTGACAGTTATGAAAGTTTCTCAGGAACCTGCTTTCTTTATCTTGAAGAGAGCCTCAACAGATAAAGTAGGCATCAGGTTTCTTCGAAACATGGTACGTATACACCCACCGGCTTCACAGCCTAGCAGACTCTAATCTTTATACCTACTGCCATGAGAATATCATATGTCACATAGATTGAAGATTTTTGTGAAGACTAAGTGAGACGGACAAGAAAATTAAGACTTACACAGCGAAGATCTTCGTAATCTGTACCATTTTTCATATAGGTCCGGTACTGGCTTGTTAAAATGATTGGGTACTGAGTGGCACGGTAAGTGTAGCACGCAAAGAAGGTATGAGATGTGCACCCATAATTGTAGTCGCAAATGCCGAAGAGACTAAGTTATTTGAAATACCTAAACATAGGTGAAATTATAATATTAAAGTTGAACATAAATAAATAAAGTGGAGTGAAGTGGACTTCATCAAGTGATTCACAAATGTGAAAAGTTTTCGGACAGTATTATCGTAGCATTGAACCTATGGGTTCTATAAAAACAGGGAATTTATTTGAACAGATTAGCGACTGTCATTATCACAAGGACGTCGATAGTTCACGCTGGCCCCTTAGCCTTAACTGTGTTCATGTTTATCTTCTTCTTTTTTGGCATCTTGTGCAAGTGAACTTCTTAGCGTACTTTTCGGAGAAGCATATGGCCTCCACTTTTAGCTTTCAGTGGTTAGCATACGTATGTCGTCGGAGTATACAGACAGACTCTCAAAACGGAGAGGGAGAGATATAATGATACTCCGAAACGTCGACAACACCAACAACTTCACACGGTGCCAACATCAGAAATAAGTTTCTCAACAATGAACTGCAGTGAAATCTCTTTACTCAGTACTCTTAGCAATGTTGTTGTCACTGAGTTCAGTTACCAGCCAGCTTCACTTTTCGGCCGCGTTAAGCGCGGAACGTGGTGGCAAAGACCTGGGAATCTGACGTGTCTCTTACACTCCCTGAACTCACCGTCTTACATTGCTTCTTATATAAACAGGATTTTCTGTGTTCCACTGAATTACATTGTAAGGGCGTATTTTTGGATTTACTTGTAATGATCTTGCAGTGCAGATGTATTTGACAGCATTTTGATCAGTACTGACATTTGTTTAATGTTCGCAGCCAACATAACGTAATATTCAGTACGCTGGCAGACTGAAAATGCTTTTTTTTTTTTTCTTATAGTTCCATAAATGAAGCCCAATTTTAAGCCTGAAACACCACATTTGCTTTCCATATTCAGCGTAAGAATCCGGTCTCATCAACAGCTCTTGGTTTAGCCTCGAGTGTGCCGTGGTGTTGAGGTCTAAATCTTAGAAGATTGTTGTTACCCTCTGAGACGCAGTCATCTCTTTTGCATAGAATTGGTGGAGAGTAGAAGGCAGGATTTCTAAGGGACTTGATTGTAGTTTGCGCTTTTCTAGCCATTGTTAGCAAGGATAAAGCCATTGCTCACCCTATCGGTTAAGGGCTGGGATTACTTTCGAATGTAGGATCATATATATACAGCCATCCTATTTTCGTGTATGGGCTTAGATCAATGGCTTGTAGAAGCACTTAGGTATTGCGCACTGGAAGGGGCGGTTGATAGAGCCTTTTTGTCGTTGTAGGAGCATAACAGACCTAAGGCACATCTCTTGAACTATAGTGATGTTTTGCCGTGGAGTGTGGTACAGACTTCACGTAGCAGTGAATATTGCAGTCAAGTGGAGTACCGCGAATCATGAGGTTGACAGCTGTGTTAACAGACTTGCTTGTGAGTAGAACGTTCGAGAACTGGGAATTTGGGTACCTTATCCAGAATAATATTTCAGATAATTTTCGCAAAATGACGTTTATTATTTTTACTCTGTCTAAACGAATTTGATAAAATTTAACGTCTTAATCTATTTAGCGAGTAGTTGAATTATTTGTGCGCAACGAGTCGGCAATAATTTGGAGGTGGGTGTGATTTATTTTAAAGTCTTGTCACAGTATTTTCCTGGAAGGACCGAAAAAAAGACGCTATCCTGTCTATGGCGCGAAGTGCTAATCAGATTTGTCACGTACATAACGCAGATTTCTAAGCATTCAGGTATGGTGGACAGGTCAGTCCTTTTGCGAGAGTGAACGAGTTTGTTTTTCAGGGAGAGTCAGTGAATCTGGACGCATGCAAGCGGGAACGAATATTTCCTTTTCGAAAAGTCACCGATTAGTCGTCGTAGTTTCAGTTGTTATAAGGAGGCAATGTGCTCAGAAATTAATACGTTCCTACACTATGTTTAAGATTATACAATTACGAATTTTCCTGTCTGTTGGGTGCATTTGGTGCCATCTGTTTTGTGATAGACTACTCAAGAAAATTTCGTGGCACTACTTTGTGTCCTGCATCCAAGTATGAAATAATGATTGACGTGGAAGCCCGATTCCTTCAAAATAACTTTACAGACTCAAGGACATTATTGTTGTGCAGTGATTCTGTGTTTGGTCTACAGTCACCTTGTCATGAAGCAACGGGAGAAGGAATTGTCTTAGGGGATTCAGAGTCAGACTGACTGATTACGGTATTCTTCAGGGTAAAACGCTGATAGGCTTCCCGAGACATGAAGTGGGCGTTATATTGTCTTACTTTCAAACTTCGACGTAAATAAAATGTATTGACAAGCTTCATAAATGTTTATTATATATGTAACAGGATGTGTTCAGAATATATTGAATATACTTTCTGCAGTGACCTTTGCTTCCTTGTGTGGTGGAATCTGTGGAAGTTTTACTGTATATTTCAGAGTTCTGTCGAGATACTCCAGAAGACCGGAAGAACTAACCTTCACGCCTGGAGTATTATTATTATTATTTAATCATCATCGTCGTCGTCGTCGTAACGTATTTTGTATAACTATTCGCTACGGGCTGGACGTTCCCAGGATCGAATGCCCGTGAGGGCGAAATTTTCCTTACCGGTCCCCACCGGTCCAAAAGCCCACCCAACCTCCCGTAAATGGGTGTCGTTTCCTCGGTGAAAAGCAACCGGAGCGTGGTGCGTCGGTTTGCGAATGGGTTGGCCTTCTACGTTCGCCTCTTCTATGCCTATTCGGGTATGTTATGGGTGAACTTTATCTGCACCCTTATTATTGTACTTCTCCTGTTCCTCCTCCCCCTCCTCCTCAATGCTTTTCTGTTACATGGGTTTCCTTTCGTAGCTTTCACCGTAACTTGTTCTCTCAATCTCCATAAACTCAACCTATGTCTTTCGCAATGTACTTAATATGTTATTTCGACTACACGTTAATTTTGCTTATGTTAAGTGCGGGTCATAGATAACTTTAACATTTCAACCACACAAAATGTTTTGTAATTTTTGGTTTACAAACAATACTTGGTACACAATTTATAGGTATGTTTTTAATTTATCCATACAACAAATTTCATATTCCTAGGTATAAGCAATAAATTCTAAGTATTCTGGAGGCATACTTCCATGCATTCTTAAAATCGGCGTCAGGTGGGTGGCAAGTTACACACCTTCGTTTCTATATCCTGGGAAAGCTAAGGTCGTAGCCATTGCATAGTAGGCTAGACTGGTTTCTGGAGTCCGTCTGTTCCTTTCAGAAAACTATTAAATCTTTTGATTTGGCTTTTTTAAAGTAATTGTATATGTCTACACCCTTCGTGTAATTTTCTGTCTGTCTGTCTTTTACATGGACATAGAATTGTGAAGGGAAGAGCCTGCCTTGTACTTCATCACATATTCTTAGACGTAAAAAGAAAGAAATAGGTAACAAAATGCATTGTGGAATAAAGTTCGTGGGTTGGAATACAAAGCGGGAAGCTTGCAGTGGTGGAGAAAGGCCTTGTAATTGCTTAAAACCACGGGCATTTTAGTTTTCAATCAAGCTGGCAGTTTTGTTGGCGACTCAGAATGATTGTACCCTCATCACGTGGTCATGTGTGGGCAGAACAACCAAAACCAGACCAACTAATACCTAAGCACTTCGAAACATGCATCAGACCCTAACCCTGTAATCAAGCGAGTTACATTATGAAGCTCTGTTTTGTGTGGGAACATTATGGGAACTTACGTGTGGTAGTGTGGTTTCATGCTTTCGTCCGAGAAGTATATAAGCACCTTCAGGATAGATCATCCCATTGATGAAATGTGATACAAAAACTTAATTCCATTCTGTTTTACCTGTGAGAATGACTGAAATGCAGCATGCATGGTAGATGGCAGCACGCTTTGATCGTGTAGTGCAATCTAGATGGATGATAGGGCACATCGTTCGACTTGGATGGGCGTTAAAATGAAGGGATAAGAAACAATCAAGGACAGTGAAAGAAAGGAACTCGTTAGGTGCTTGAGATGTCTCCAGAACTAATGTCCTACCATTCTTCTGTGAATGTAGGTCATACTGTAACTTACCGTTACTGGTGATGCCGAGTGCAGTTTGTTGACTCTATAACACTTCGTCGTGATATAACGATATTTATCTGTAAAGCATAAAACGGAGTGACAACTACCACACACCAAAATACGTTTCGTGTTTGTTAGCACCTCTTGGAACCCCGTTTTTCCCTTTGTTGTTTGTCCAGAGGCTGAATAGCCTGACTGCGTTTTATTGGTAGTTTTAGTCAGTATTTCGGAGCAAACTGTCGGGTAGTAGAGTGCAAACGGAACGTGATGGCACACGCGCAGAAACCAGATTCGGTCTTCCAGCGAAACGGACGAGTCCATTTATATCGGCGGGGTTGTCAGTTCAGTCGAGTACTGGCTTTCTTGG
>Ga0123355_10020037_pt1 | contig 10666 bp, 6 predicted proteins | sample TergutEmb28metaG_3_FD_89872 | JGI IMG/M metagenome (GOLD analysis project Ga0123355, IMG submission 89872) | Embiratermes neotenicus P1 segment gut microbial communities from Petit-Saut dam, French Guiana - Emb289 P1 | ecosystem: Host-associated > Arthropoda: Insects > Digestive system > Gut ...
ACGGAACAACTTTCTCTTCTCTTCTGTCTGCGACGTGAAGAGGAAAACGTCCTTGGTCGTCGCATATCGCAACAAAATGAGCGTCATTGGTGTACGTGCTTTGTACCAGCGGTCTTCGGAAGAGTGTGAACTGGAACTGCGTCCAGAGTGGAGGAAACGCATTCAAAATACAATAAATACGCGAGTTGCAAATTTGCATATTAAGTAAACACGATTTACAAAGTACGTATTCAAGAATATGATAAGTAAAAAAAAAAACCTGACGTTGGAAGTAGAGTGAATGTGATTCCTCAGCTTTAATTTTAAGACAAAGTTTTAGAAACATGGCGTGAGAGTGTTTAGTGGATTGAAGTGCCTGGGATAGGGTAAAATGGCGAGGTGTTTTGAAAATTATAATAATTCTTCGATGTCTCGAAAAGTGGGAACTTACAGAATACGATAGATAATATTAGCCCTTCAAGAAGGATTCCGTGTAATGGATTTAGTAAATATATTTTGATAAAATAATATATCAAACTACACATCTGAAATTTCTAAGGCATAGATATATGTGTAATTCGATCTGAAGAAATGACTACTTGGAATACCCTTGTTTAGTCTACTAATATCACCACCCCCCTCCAAGAAAGGAAACTTGTCAGTTGTTTGCCCTCGCCTGTTCAGCACATCTCGTAAAATGCTTATCGGATGCTTGTGAACAAAGGCTCGGTCGTTGTAGATTTGCCCCGCGATATCACCCACACTCCTTATCGGTGCAGCCCACACGAGCGATGAGTCAGCAGCAGACAAACAAGCTTGGTCTCTGCAAACCCACCACAGCGTCCGTCGCACGCTAAACGCTGCCAAGCAAGACAGTCCCACTGACGTACAGTACATGTGTTGGTCCACTCAGTGTAGGAGGGAAAAAGCGAGTGCACGCCGGCCGGTCTGAGGCTGCAGTCACACACACACACATTTTCCTACATTCTGAACTATAGCACTACTCACAGTTTAGCTGTCAATATTCTGCGGTACTTTTAGCCTCACCCTCTGGCTAGAGCGCCCTGCGATTTCCAGAAACGGAAGTGAAGACACAAAAGCTTGCACCTACAGGGTATCAAACCCTCTTTCACCTGAATTGGTCACTCAGCTTGCGTAGTAGGTGACCATTATGAACTTCACGGAACCGCTGAATATCTCTCACGGAACTCATTTTGCATGTCACTGCTTAACGATAAAAAAGTCTTAGCAGGCTTAGGGCCGTAAAATTTGATAGAAAGGCAAAACGTTTCGAAGTAATCTGCTGCTTTAGAATCCAGGATTTCATGAAGATGGTTTACAGTAGTCTTCCAAAATATTATTGCATATTCATATACCAGACAACACGATGTCTCATTTCTAAAGATTGTGTTCTTGATACTCACCGCAGAATGAAACTGGGTTCTCATTCCTGAATGTGAGGCTGGCCAACTTAAACCCACAGGAGGACCACATAATTCTTAAGGACCCGGCCGAAGGCCGCACTAAATTACTAAGACCGATATGGTATAAATAAAAGTTGATTCATTGTATTCTGTCTTAAATGTCATGTGTTATAGTTTTGCAGACCTTACTTGTGCTAAAATATTTTCCATATTATGTTCTGTAGACCTATCATATTATATGTGCAATACACTTACTGAAAATCTTCAGGGGACCAAGGACGGCAAATACTTTCTTCCATGCCCGCATGCGACTCGTTGGCTGCATGTTGGTCAAACTTGCCTTAATACATGCCTACCATTATTACATAAAGCTCATTTTTTCAGTATATTCATCCATGATCGTCTTCATAAGCCTGGCGGCAACTGTACTGACAGTGTTTCTTCTGCTCACCTGCTATCGGATATGCTATGCCGTGTTTTGGTGGGAGCATGACAGAGGCGTCTTCGTTAATGGTAAGAAAGCTAAGATTTATAAAGGGATAAACAAGTTCTAATGAAAGCATTACAAATATGTTAATTAAATTGCTAATGATCAACTGATTTTCTTTCGCATAACCGCTATCCCTGTATTGCAAGCTCGGTCTAGCAGATTTGTCGAAGCCTGGCCGTGAATGTATACAGGAAACTACTAGCATATGGGGTAGTAAATGACCATCTTAAAAAACACTTATTTGTTTATTTCAAATAAAATTCAAGTGAAAACTTAAGGTGGCTGTAGTTACACCATTTGAATGAACAAGAAATGTGGTTAGGTTCAGTTCATCCTAAAGTAGACTATGACGGCTCAGAGGGAGAGTAGAGGTATAGCTCTACTCTTTCTTTAACCTCGGCGCTAGATGGGGATCGGTGGCTAACACCAACGCTGAAATAGAATCAGTACTTAATGTACAGGAGGTTATGTGGACCCCGGAAACAGTGCGGTGAGGTACGAAAAATCTCTTAAGCGAAGTAGGTCACGTTTAAAACCGTAGTGAATAGGAAAAAGCGGGAAGTTGAGTAATACTAGCAAATGGGCATAATAATAATAATAATAAGAAGAAGAAGAAGAAGAAGAAGAAGAAGAAGAAATTTTTATAATATTTCCAATCTGTGTGCTCTTAATAGATTGTACAACTCCATTCATTGCCGAGATTTATTAGTAGCCCTTATACAAACTCGAAACGTAACAAAACAAATTTCCAATTCTGGTTTTAAAATTTTGTTGTATTGATTAAATAAACACTAATTTGCAGCAAATACGGAAACATAAAACGCAAACCACACTTTTGTGGTTGCGTTTTGTGCATAATGCAAAAGCACACGTCTTGCCTCACAACCCTTTGGCAGATCAAAGAGTGTCACTTTACCTTTAAAGTTCTTTAGACGGGAAGTCTTTAGGCGTAGAAAAGAAAACCAACCAGATGCTACTGAATGCTTTAATGCACTTATAATCTGCTCAACATGTTTCGGCACTAATATGTCCATCATCAGGAGCTTATTTCTTGCCGCATATGGTGTGTAATCCCTTGCTTGCTTGTGGTCGGCTGTTAGGAGCAGAACAGCGGGCTATACGTCCGGGTTGTGGGAAGTTGTGCGAATTGAAAACCAGCCTGCAGAAAGCCTATGTTCATATTGTCGTTTTTGTGTTGTGGTGTAGATTCAACTTCTGTAGGTTTTGTTTTGATGTCTTCGTTCATCCTCTATGTTAATACAACAGACAAAGTCACTTTCAGAATTAGAGTTTAAAGTACTCTTTAAACAAACAGAACTATGTAAATTAAAATGTGATTAAATTTGCGACCCATTGCAAAATCACAACAAAAAATTTCACTAGGATTTTTGACAGCTGATATTATCGTATAGCTGTATTTCATTTAATTTATTCTTTGATATGCATATTGACAGATTTGCCTTCGATACGTATGTTCAGCTGGAGATATTTGATTTTATGAAATCCGATTTTGATTCTGAAAATGTGATCGTTTCTAGCTATGGTTAAAGTAAAATATACAAACATGTAGAATTTTCTGAACAGAATCCAACAGCGAACATAATGTAATCTGAAATAAGAAAGGAGATTACTGTGTTTGATTCAACCGGTCTCAAATGCTATTGGTGCAATAACAATAATAATATTAATAATATTTAATAACTGCAATTAGGTTGTCAACCAGTAGTTGTGGTTACTTTATATTTATATAAAATATGAAATTGGTTACTAATAAATTTAAGTCAGTAGGGCTATATGAGAAACATATAGTGGTAACTTGGAATCTTGGGAAACATCTCAGCATTTGCTCATATACACAGGGAAACCAAGAAAAACCTGTGTCGAGGTGGCCGGTCGCAGGACCTTTCGAATAATGACTTCTAGCCAGCAGTCCGGTATCTAAACCAAAAACAGCAATACACACATATTACAACAAATACACATAAGATGACAATAATACACACAAGACAACTTCAACAATACACACAAGACAACTAACAACAACACACACAAGACATCTTAAAATGCAACATGTTGAAATGGTAAACAACACCAAGGTAAGAAAGTATTGTATATAGTTTCTAGGATTTTCTTCCCACACATATTTTACACACGCTTTCACCCCAGCCCTTCACTTCTCACCATTTAACTACTCATATAAACTTTTCCCATAAATTCTTGTTTTTACCCCCTTCCCTAAACTTCACTTCACTTCATTTCACTTCACTTCATGTCGCTTAACTACAATTTTATATGATTTTCACTTCATTTTATTTCGCTTTTCTACACTTTTAGATGATTTCCAACACACTTTATCTTCCTTCAGCGCGCCTCGATTATCACTTTCCTTACACTCTTTTAAAAGTAATTGGTTTGCAGGGGAGAGTGCCCAACTGCAGGTAACTGGTTCCAGTGTTGGATGGTCCTATTCACAAAGGAATATTTCCCTATCTCTGTCCTTTGCTTCCTACTCCTAATTTTCCGTTCATGTCCTACCCAGCTCAGATAGTGAGGCCTTTGTAGTATGTCACCTATAACATTAGATCACTTTACCAAAATTGCGTACGTGTATAAAATATTACCACACCGTGTTTCTTCTTCCCTACAGCTCACAAAGATAACGGATCACCACCTACATATTCATTAGTGAGCAACACTCCATGAATACCGCAGCCGAGAACAGAGTCCTGCCATCAGTAACTTCGTTAGCGATAATAATTTTTACGGTAGAAACTTACTCTTTTTACCTTGCTGTATAATTTTTAGTTTCCACTATAAATTAACTTGTTCGAGACAGCTTAAACATGTGGTAATGGATAAAGAGAAACGCATGATATTGGTATAAGTCTGATCGTAATATTGACATTATATTCGCATGTAGTGTTACTAATACAGGTAATGCAAACTTGTGCTTCATTTCTTCCTCCTAAATTGACGGTCTGTTGCCTTACAAAAAACATGTAGAACTACTTCATAATCGTTCGTTTTCTTCCAAACAAGCTCTGTATTCCCATGGAAGATCATGTAGGTAGGCGTGGTATACAGAAGCCGAATCAATGAATAAATACGTATAGAATAATGTAAGATATTATGGAATCAATTAAAAATTATTTTAAAATGTTTTATTGAAAGCAGAGGTTTCATTACTTCCTTTCTATGTGACAATTTTATTGAAAGCTAGAATTTGCAACAAACAGTTTGGTATAGTATTTACTTCAGTCCTCTAAATCAGTTGTTACTTATATGTAATTATCACACCTTTTATAGTTTGTAAATAGTAATCACTGGATGAAATTAAAGTAACGTGTTATTTATTTTATACCGAAAACATAGGTTACTCTAGCGTATATTAAGGCTTCATTAACCTAAGTTACTTTATTGTTTCTGACTTCTGCATCTGAAAAAGGAAATCAATTCAAATTCGATAAATATTACTTCTAATGTTTCGCCCGTCACCTCATTTTTCCTTGTCGACGGTGGTGCTGAGCTGCCTCCAGCTGAGTGTTTGTTTACATTCTCCTGCTTACATGCTCAAGTAGATAGTTTGAAAACCAAAGGATGTTTAAGATCAACCTAGATTCTGCATGGGCTAAGCGGGAAAGAAATCTTGTTCAACACTGACGGTCAACTTAACAGCCAGTTTCCGCTAATAACGGCGCGATGATACACGAATATTAAAATTCGAGATAAAACGGTATATTTATATTTCACAAAAACAATGTTACTGAAATCGCCACTTTAATATACGGGCTGTAAGAATTTTGACATCGTATACTTGTTGTTGAAATTCGCAGTCATGATTTTCCTTTTACCGCCTAAATTTGCTTTATGGCGCTTGGGTACAATAAGAAATCTGCTGAACGCAAACGAAACTTTTGATATGTTGTAATCATGTGTCTCGAATATTTCTCGAATGCACGCCCTGGACTGGGTTATTCGAAACCGGCTGCACTAAACCAGACTAGACTCATCGCCAAGCTCGGTTTCACATTTAAAATAATTTGGAGAACATTTTATTGTCTCTTTACCACCTCCATGGGAACGTAATTTCGACAGGAAATATATATGTATATTTCCCATTCTATTAATTAGTTACTTTGAACTTTTCACATCCCGCAGAGTGGGGCGAAATTAAGCTACTGTTAGAAAGGACAGTGATCTTCGGTCCTATTCTTCAAGGCTCTTAACTTTTCCTCGCGCCCATCTCTGTACAAACACACACGCACTAAATTTGAAGCATTTCAGCAGCATGAAATTCGTGACAATATAATATCAGATAAATTGGATTAATGAAGGATAATGTGTCCTGAACAATGCACCAGGTTTATCGTCTTCCAAATTTATCTAAACTGGACTCTATGTCAAATATCCACCTTACATTCACATCTCTCCATCTTGGGATTGCTCACGCTGTGGTCTGAACCAAGGAACTGTCAGTCGTATTGAATTGTGACGGTACATAATCGTTATTAAAAATATCTGAACTTAATTTAAAAGTCCCGTGTTACTTGAAAGTAATATATATATATATATATACGTATGTATATATAATAGAGGGTATCTGTCTTCATAGCAGATGAAATAAAATGGTGTTGGAGAACGCTGCTCATTAAGGAGCTGCAAAATTTATATATATATATATATATATATATGTTACTACTATGGCACTCTAACTGGAATATTTTCAATTAAAATTTATAAATCATTCTAAAAACAGGAACCCGCGAGAACCGGATGTGTTCCTTTTCTCAATTAAAAAGAATCTGGAAGGAGCTTGCGTAAAGAAAATTGTCTCACATGCTTATTTATTGGCCTACGTATCTTCCTGAACAGAAAGACGCATGTTTTGGGGTTTTTTATGTTTTGAGACCATCATGCCGTCTCTGCCTGTGAGTATCTCACCGAAATTCTTGAAAAAATTTAGCAGATTTTCAAAAGACCTGGTATGAAAATAATATCATTTGACATCCTAATGCCTGAAGTTTTCATTTCCCACAGTCCGTAACAACATGTCAGAGATACAAAGTTGTGACAAAAGAGAAAAGTCTTGTCTTAGTCATCACAAGTTGAAGTAAACTTTTTGCATAATGAGACAGTCGAAAATTGCTGCCCTGAAAAAAAAAGTTAGTTTTATCTTTTATTGTTTTAACTAATGAACATACGGACAAGGCACATGGAAGCTGAAAAGAACACGCATGAACACGACTGTGCGTTTTATATGAAATGGTACTTTTAACTGATCAATTACAAATATGGTGACGAAATGCGTTTATTTGTGATTATAATTACTTACTTACTTACTCAATGGTGCAGAGTCCTTCTTGAGAAACTAACTGGTCTGCAGCTAGTCAAGAAACTCCCCGCATTTCACGGAACCCGAAGGTTCATTACCGCACTCACAAGCGTCCGACCTCCGGATTGTTTTGTGTCCAGAGGAATCATCTCGCCCGTGAGTGTTACTGAACATTAGTTTTAACAAGGAGGGGTTGTTAGCACCTCGCCCAACCCCCAAGCTGGAGGACCACCCCCTCGTCGGCTGTCCGCGACTGCTTATTCAATTTATTCGCAGCTACCCTTCTTATCGGAGGCCTTTCCTCTATCCGCAACCCGAGGACGCGCCATGCCGTGGTGACAGGGACCCACTAACACAGTTTTGTGATTATACCTGACGAATTTAACGTGTAAAAATTTGGTATTTCAATTGGCTTAATAGGTTATTGACAAAAGTAGAGGAAGCAACAATAGTATTATCAAGACATAGGCTTTCATATCCTAGGCGCGTATGCAAGGGGAAAGTAATTTTTCAGTCACATCGGAATGCCTTATTTTCCATTAAGGAATAAAAGTAGGCCAAAATTGATACCAAATTAAGTATAATGAAATCGGCTGGCTCGGGATTGGAGCGCGATTGTGAGAATCGGTGTGGAAATCCTTCTTCGGCTTAATAATGTAAACCGCTGAAAAAGTGAATGAATGAATAATAGAGTATTATATAAACAAACCAGTGTCATTTATCGCTTTTTGGTTAGGTGGATGATGGACTGCCTAGTTACTTAGTCAATTACCTGATTAGTTGGCTATTTAATATATTAGTCTCTCGGTCGACGGTATCGCCGTTCTTCATATAAATGCCAGTGAATTCTGACAGAAAAACTCAGAAATAGAAAGAAGCTTGACATAAAACAATATGCACATCAGAACTGTTTAATCTCTTAAAGCATACTGGTTACTGAGCATACCAGTTGCATCAGTATTTTAATTTTCCCACATGCTGTGTGACTGTCACAGTGAACAAGGATTATTTTGGTATGCATAAAGCATTAATAGACTAATCTTTTTAAGGGAGATCATGAGTTTTCTTGGGCAAGAACACAGTTTTAAATTCCGTGCCTATAGATCTATGCTTCAGAAGCTTACGGCATCTCGCATAATCTTGTACTTCAGTTACTTCCCTAAAGATGTGTAAGGCGGTAATTATTAGTAGCCCAGGTCTCATATTACACAGCCTTAAAACTGGCAACGGATGTCGCTGTGTTGCTTTTACTTCCCTTCATCTGCCTTATAACTCCCACGGGTATGACGTTAATCTCTGATAGTGCTGATAACCGCTTTTGATAACGATAGAAACCATCGCGGTACAAGCTGCAGAACGCAGCCGACAGTCTGCAGATGTGAAATTATTTCATCGATATGTGCACTTCATACTTTAGGACTGTGATAACCGACATGCTAGAAAGATGATTGCAAGGTACGTTTATTATTTTTGTAAGTGTTAACATAAGATTTGTGGAAAATCTAACACAGAGGTTACCTTATATTTGCAAGTTTTTCCTACCAGTAATATTTTTAGAGTGAATAGTTCAAGCAAGAAAGTATGGGTGGGACGTTCATCACATCTCTCTATATAAGAAGTTCCTAACAATGTAAAATCGCAAATTCTCACAGCAAGTGATTACTTAGGCACACTGCATATAGAAGGGAAAAACTATTATAACCAATCGTAGATAAACATAGAGTGAACGTGTAGATTAAACTGAATCTTGCTGGCTCATCTGCGTGTGTGTATGTGTGTGTGTGTATGGAGGGGGGGGGGCTATTATTCCTCTGTTGAACGGTTTCTTTTTAATATTATCTAATTAACTTAGTACTGTAGAGTCTTTCTTGAAAAGCTAATAGTTACTCAGACAAAAATTTCCCCAGCTGTTATGGAACTCTCGCGGGTTTTACCGTATTCATATAACCCCGCTCTTAATTCATTACGTTGGACATATCAATTCAGTCTCTAGTTTATGTTCTTTTTACTTAAGATCCGTTTGGTATTTTTCTCTTGTCTGAGGGTAGTTTATGCAAGTGCTTTCTTTTCGTGAGATTTTCCCACCGAAATGTTCTATACATTACTCTTCACTTCTATGCGTGACAAATGTATTATCGTGTGTTTGGTTTAATTACACGAGTGATATGTGGAGGAGAAATACAAATCCTGAAGTTCTTCCTTGTGCAATTTTCTCCAATCTCCTATTGCCTCCTCGCTCTTACGGAGCTCGCGTACTGGACAATACTTAAGATACAAAGGCGGTAAGATGGCAATCGATTGGTTTACGACACGACTCTACCCTTGGTTTCAAGTGGGACAAAGCACACTGAAGATAACGATATATTCACGGCGGACCGATACAATAAAATGACGACTCAACATGGTATGTCGTCTACTGTTCCGTCGCTAACATACCCCCGCAAAGGTGGAAATATCACGGAATTTACAAAGGTGTGTTGGGTTATGTAAGCATGAGTGAGGAAGCACATTTGAAACATGTGTAGCTTGTTGCGAACACATCATTTTGTATAGCTGTAAAGATTCTGGTTATAAAGTAAAGGGTAACATTGATACAATGCGAAGACGAATTTGGAAAACATTAAATTAACCAGGAAAAATATATTTTCATATTTCGGTATGTTTACAATTCATACATTTAATAAATCAAACAACAAAATACGCTGTGAAATACAGACTATTAGAAATTTTTCCTAGATATATGTTTTTTTATTTACTAAATTTAGAAAACATAGTTTGTTTCTGAAAATACTGTATTTAATTTAAAACTTGAGGTGATCTTACTTTCATTGGTAGTCATATATTATTTCTGTTACAATATATGACACTTTCGCACTGAAGTAGTGGATATAAACTTCAATGATTGCCTCCTGTGTGCGAGGCCACTATCGACTCTTACGTATTACATCATCACCGTACAGCAATCATAAGGGGTTTGTTCAAAAAGTATCCGGACTGACCACAGTACATGAGGTACATAAGGCTTACGGGGTTTTAACCCTAATTGTCTTCAACATAGTTCCCTTCGGCAGCTACACACTTCGCCCAACGTTTCTGCCACTGTTGAAAACATTTACGAACTCCTCTTTCGGGATGTCTAATAGTGTCTTCGTCGAATTTCGTTTGCTGACCTCCGTTGCCACAAATCGGTGTCCTCTCAGAACTTTTCTTAAATTTTTTTTTTATCCAATGCCCCACATGTCCTTTACGGACTTCGTGGTCTTCCCTCCTGGGCATGGCAGAAGTGTAACCGACTTCTGAGGTTGGGACGCCCATGATGCGCGGTTACGTTGTCCCGATGATGTGAGTGGTGATATAGGAGAATGTAGTGCCAGGAGGGCCCTTAAACCTAATTTCTACTAACCTACCCAGACCATGGTCACCGCGGGAATCCTCCCCTTC
>Ga0123355_10020038_pt1 | contig 10665 bp, 3 predicted proteins | sample TergutEmb28metaG_3_FD_89872 | JGI IMG/M metagenome (GOLD analysis project Ga0123355, IMG submission 89872) | Embiratermes neotenicus P1 segment gut microbial communities from Petit-Saut dam, French Guiana - Emb289 P1 | ecosystem: Host-associated > Arthropoda: Insects > Digestive system > Gut ...
CAATGGCAAACTACCCCCAAGAACTTGCCCAGGATGCAGTGTGCCAGAGCCATACCGGTCATATGACTGGGCTCTGGTTCCTGCCAAGCCCGGCCTTCAAGGCTGAATACTAATGAATGAATAATCTTACAAGGTCAAAGCTAATTTTACCCTAATGATATCAGGAAGAAAGGTACCAACAGCATGATAGCAGATTCGTTTGAAGTGTCAGTACCTTTTACCAGACTACAAATCTTCATGTCAGACGCGGGTAGCAGTCCTCATATTCACTGCTCTTAGAATTTCTAATGCCATTAATGAAACCAAGTTTATGTTTCTCATTCTTAATTTAAAACATGTGTCTATGTAAATGGGCATCTCTCTGTGGATAGATGGGGTGCATAAACCATGTCTAAAATAAATTCTTGGGTACTTTTGGGTGATAACAGATTGCTTGAAGTAAGTTCCACATGCATACATGTCAAAGAGAGAATTTATTTTGTGGCTGCCATACACTTTTATAATATGACTTTAGTTGAAACTTATAGCACAATTCCAGGATTCCATGAAGCACTGTTTGGGAAACACTGTTCTACATTATATGTGAAGGTAATGTTGTTGACTACATAATCTGGAAAACCAAAAAGTTTAAATTCGTCAGTCTTAGTTTTATTGTTAAATTTAGAATAGGTTGATCAAAGGAACGAATTGTGCACTATTGTAGCAATATCAAGATATTTTGATGTTCTTTCATACCAAATTGTTTGTATCAGTTTGTACAGGATGATGGGTTACTCTTAAGGAAGTATATTATAATGGGAATTACAGGAACAAATTTTATGGTTATTTAGTTCAGTTGTGATGTGGTGATATATTTCTTTATATTTTAGCATTAGTCTGGGGGGGGGGGGAACTGTAGTGTTCTAAGTGCAAAGTCATAGTATGGAGAGTATATTTTATTCCCTCAGAAACAGTTGTGTATGTAGTGCAGTATTCTAGTAGTTTTGACAGTGTACTGTATGAAATCCTTCAAAATGTAGGATTCGAAGGATTCCGGTATAGGTTGTCGCTGAATGTTTCAGATGTTGTCGTGGAGAACGGTATAATTAATAGACATTTTACATAGTCTGTAGGAGTGACACTTAATAATAAACACTCAATCATGGTTTGGGACTTACATTAAGGAATATATGTCGCCGAGAATTTGCAGACTCTGTAAGAAGTGACAATTTCTCAGCTGGATATGGTCAGCTTTGTTGTTAATATTACAGTTGGTGGCTAAAACTTTCAAGAAACTACAGTTCATGCATGCAGTTTTAACCAAAAATAATATGAGGAATGAGGATTCAAGTGGCATCTAGGAACAGATTGCTGCTCAGCCTTGGGTAGCATAAATACTGACAAAATTGTGAAGCAAATTGCAGAATATGGGGGACGGGAAACAGTATTTTTATGTATAATAGAAGACAGGAAGAGAGTAAGGGAGACTAGAGAATTATAAGGTACCCGGTTACATAAATGGATTATTCACATTCCATGACCCACTTGTGAGTACAGCAACTGTAATGGTCACAGTTAATGTAAACTGGCTTTTTTATTTTTTTACCATGCATTGTGATACATTTATTGAACATAAAGCAACAAAATGCCCACTCATCGAGTATCAAGCACATCCTTCCACCTGCTGGACTGATTATACAAATGCATTAAAAACATACCATAAAAAACTGCATGTAAAAATGGTCTTCCTTATGATGAACACATGATCTTCGAAACATGTAGAAGGTGCCAAGAATTGAATTAAAACATTAATTTGAAAAGTGTGCATTTTGTTGGTTTATGTAACATAGTTTTTATTTCGCTTGACATTGCAGAACGAAGTGGCTTGCTAAATGGTGTGTATAACACTTCATTTGACTGTAATCCAAAAACAATATCCCATGAATAATTGTTCTCAATATCATTGTTTCTGGTACTTCAGCTATAATGTTTTAAAGACAATGTCATGTAACATTGTTCGTTTTTAACTACGTGTGACCTTAGTAGCAAAATTCTGCTTTGCTATGAAGATATGTTTCTTTACGAATGGGAATAGTGTTGTTTTACTGTTTCTGAAGCATTTTAAATCTCTGACTGTTATGGATGAGGAACAGCTGTACCAAATGTTGTGTATGTTACTGTTCCATTGCACAGATAGGGCTTGTTGAGATGAAGTTTAATTTCAAAACAATCTAACTACAGAATTGCCCTTTGAAAGAAATGCCTCATATCATTCCCATCCATTATGCAGCTCATGGGTGACGAAAGGGTTAAAAGTACAGAGTTTATTGCAAATTGTGCATACAAATAATTTCAAATAGAAGCTTACATCTAGCGTTGTTTATGTGAAATTTCGTATCACCTGTCACAAATTAAACAGTCAGTATTTATGAACAGTCTGTCAAAATGTGATGCTGATAGGCCAGGAGTAAACATATGCTTCAAGAGTAGATTTAATCATTTCATGGCTGTGATTGGTGAAAACAGATACATGTGCATTTTAAGTGCCTTTTATACTGTTACAATAATATTTACATTCCCTAGGATTTGTACTGTGTTGTGATAATGTTGTTAAGGTATTTTTGGTAAAGTGAAAGCGTAAAAAATGTTAAGTGTGTAGTACATATTAGCTTGTGCAAGAGGGATCGCAGTTTTGCATGGTTTGTTGTCACATGATGTGAGGTTTCATTTTAAGGTTGTCGATTGCAAGAATATGTTTGTATGCTTTAAGAGGGAAGGAGTTGAGATTCCTGGATCATACTGTGATCGTCTAAGGTGGGTCCCGGTGCTTTTGAGGTACAGCTGTCTGTTTTTATCTCCAGCTGAAAAGTGAACCAAGCGGAGAAAACAGAATGTACTGTAATGTATGAAAGTAGGAGCTAGTACAGGCTGTGAGCAAGCCATTTTGAACCACTATCCTGAAAGGAGCTGTTCAATCAAGGGGGGAGCAAAAGTAAGTGACAGATGAAGCAGGAGAGGAAAATAAATGGAAGAAAACATTTGATTGTAGGAGAAGTAAGGGGAGGGAAATGTGGGAATAGTAGCAGGAAGTCAGCAAGGAGAAGACCATAGTGAATCTTATGTTTATGGGGCCGTGCATCATCTTGATAGTTGAGTAAAGTGGCATCAAGTTGGTTTTCTCTTTACTCAAAGACCATAGTCTTCATGAAATTATGTGGCGCTAAATGCCATATAGGTAAGGTGCTCTTGTGTGAAGATTTGTTGCTTTGAAGGTGTGGAGAGCCACATAATAGTTCGTACAAACTTGTAACGTTGCTGAGAAATGAGGTGTAATTTTGTGGAATTTTGAGAGACAAAGGAATGTTGTTACACTAATGGAGGTTTGGTAATTAAAGGGAACTATTTGGAAATGTGCATAGCATGAAAGTATGTAACTTTATGGTAAATAATGTTGGAAAAACTTTTTGATGACAGTGAGATGAGGTGTAAACTCGTTAATCAGACACTTGATATATGTATGTGGGTACCCTGTCTATGCCAGAGTTATTAATTAAGCACTGTGCTGTGACGACATGATGAAACTGAGTTACAGCTCCATGCATTTTTAACCTTGGCCTCACATGAATGTCCCACCTGCACTAATTTCAGTGCTGATTCACCAGAAGCCTGGGGTAGGGCCCAGAGTTGGTCCAAATTTTGTGAAGACGAGAAAGTGCTCTGCCACTGTGGGGATTGACCCTCATTTCTGAAGCATCCAATCCATAGCCTGCTCCTTACATTGACAGCTGTCTCAGTTCACCTTTGCTTTCTGTACTAAAATCTCCATATCTTACCCATACACAACAGATATTTTACCACACTACACCAGTATGCTGTGCTAAATTAGTGAGGTGGTTGTATGGTCAGAAGAGCACTGGGATAATTGTTTTACTGTTAGGTCTAAAATGGCTGGCTCTGGGTCCCAGCCAGCCTTCTCCTTTGTAGATTGTGAATGCTCTGTCCCCCATGAGTAAGGACAGCCAGAGACGTAGCATGTTCAGTCACTTTCATCAAGCGAAGTATGTTTTAAGAATGTTCAGGAACAAATGCGGAGTGTGAAATGTGAGCATGTACAATAAATGAAGGTGGAGTCAGGATAGCATAGTCAGTATAGTGACTGGTTTGAGGCTGGATGGTCTGGGGTTTGAATCCGGTCAGAAACAGTAGATCTTTCTGTTCTCCTAAACTTGCAGACTGGCTCTGGGGCCCATGCAGCCTCGTCAATGGGTGCTGGGGGCTGTTTCTGTAGGGGTAAGGCAGCCAGGACATGAGGCTGACCACTCACATCCTTCTACTGCTGAGGTTAAAAATGAGTGAAGCTGTACCCTCCACTCCCCTTATATGCCTTTTTACCTTCTTACAATACATACAGTCACTAAGTTGGCACAGCTGTGCATCTATTAACCTTTTGGCAATTAATTTGGACATTTAAACTTTAACACATTCTTTATGTAAAATGGAATATTTTATGAACCAAAAAAGTTGATGTTCTGAAATACACGTCACTTTATGTAGAAAAAGAGGAGATTGTGCAGCAGGTCTCAAAATTAAGTAAGGATATGTGTTGACTCAGTATTTAAATTGCAATCATTGAGGCATAACTGTACTCCCATTACATATATATATATATATATATATATATAGGGTGGGCTGGGTAGCTCAGTTGGTATAGCAACTGACTACGGGCTGGATGGTCGGAATGAATCCCGGTGGGGGACGAGATTTTCCGCCCATTCAGACCGGCCCTGGGGCCCACCCAGCCTCCTGTACAATGGGTACCGGGTCTTTTCCAGGGTTTAAGTGCGTCCAGGGCGTACTACTAATGACTCACCCCTTTCTAGTGCCGTGGTCATGGAAGAGTAGAGCTATACCTCAACCCACTCTCTGGGTCACACCGGGCCTGTAACAGGATCACTTTACCTTTTTACCTTTATATATAGGACACACAGTAGCTAAGTAACAACTTTCCACATGTTTCGACCCTAGCTGTTGATCTTTAGGTAAGTTCAGTTATAAAAATTTAAAATATGTTGTGAACGTGGGGTGTCATACTGCATTGAGATCCTTGGGTACGATTGAGTGTATAAAGACTGTAAAGTTCAATATACTTAGAATGTCACATCATCAGTAGAGATGACATTAACAGCCGTGCATCCGAATATATTGTGGCAATGCATATTTGTGTACTTTTTAGTTTTGATGACCAGAAAGGTTTGAAACATGTGGTAAGTTATGTTTTAATGACAACATTAGCTGTACCAACTGATGTGTTTGTTGTATATACCTGCTTGTTACTAGACCACAATGGGATGTTACTTTTGAGGAATGAGGTTCCAAGTTTTCCCAGCAGTGGTGAAGATTCAGGACTTTTGGGGTGATATAACTTGTAGTCACTGATGAAGTAAAAAATATCTAAATTTTAACTCTTCTTAAGATTTTTAATATTATTTATTCCGTGTATCATGTTTTCAGTTATTTATATACACCATCAGATACGCACTATATTTCCATGTCTATACCATACATGAAAGTTCTGTAACATTGTAACAACTGTAATGAATCAAAATTCCATTCAGGAAGAAATTAAGAGCAGATTGAAGTCAGGGAATGCTTGCTGCTTGCTATCATTCGGTGCAGAATCGTTTGTCTTCCAGTTTGCTATCCAAGAATGTAAAGACTAAGATATACAGAACTATAATTTTGCTTGTTGTTTTGTATGGGAGTGAAACTTGCTTGTTCACACTGAAGGAGGAATGGAGGCTGAGGGTGTTCAAGAATAGGGTTTTGAGGAAGACATTGGGACGTAAGAGGGTAGCAGAGATGTGGAGAATGCTGCATAATGAAGAGCTTAATGATCTTTATTGCTTACCAAATATTTGGGTGATAAAGTCAAAAAGAAGGAGATGGATGGGGCATGTAGCACATATGGGGGAGAGGAGAGGTGCATAAGGGTTGTGGGGGCGGAACCTGAGATAGAAAGGCCACTTGTAAGACCCAGGCTTAGATTGGAGGGTAATATTAAAATGGATCTTCAAGAAGTGGATGGGGGCCACAGACTGGATAGATCTGGCTCAGAATAGGGACAGGTAGTGGGTTATCAAAATTTATTATTCACCAACGAATGCACAAGTGATTGTCTTAAAAATAATATTAAAATTTAAATTAAAAAAAGGATGAAGTCTGTGTTAGACCACTTTTTATGTGGCATTGCAGAATTATTTCCATTTTTGCATATAATTACTGACCCTGATGTATTTGGCGTAGTATTACTATTTTAAATTCCATGGAAGAGCAAGGAATTGCTGCTGAACTGAAAAATTACAGAACCATGCATTGGAGAAGAAATGGGAAAGAACAAGTGCATTTTTTTGCAGTTACATTCCATGATGTTAGAGCATGTTTCAGTCAGGAAAGCTTTGTGTACCATGTATTATGATCGAGTGATTTTGAGTTGGCTCCTTCACATATGAGAGGTCCTGGGTTTACGTTTCAGTATGGAGCTTGGCTGTCTTGACTGATGTTTTTATGGTTTTCCTCATTCCTTCCAGACAAACTGCAGAATATGAGTTCAAATTTTGTCAGCACTGTGCAGTCTGGGGTATTGAAAGCATCATTAAGTGAACCAAATATATACAAAACTTCATGGTATTAGTACATGTATAGAAAGAGGTGGTTCAGAACTGTATTCAAATGTGTTCTAATGCTAACCTTGAGCTGCTGTAACATAATTTTTCTTGATGTTGGATGCTGCAAGTGCTGCTCATTCAATTTTGAATATGCTTCTCTATCAAAATACTAATATAATTAGATGGATGTGTCATATTTCATTTAACCTCCCATACATGCTGAAAGTTATGGTTCCACTACAACTAATTCAGAAAATAGAGATTGTCTTTGATGACATCTTCATATTTAAATAATTTTTAAAGACATTAAAATTGGTAGGATTTGTGTTTTTTGTTTACAGGGCTTACATATATAGCTGTATGCTTGTCTCTGAGTATGAAATTTGATGCTATCATTTTTTTCATATGAAATTCATTCTAACAAAACAGTTAGGCACCTGGCAATCCTTGGTTGTATTTATTAACTGAGGAACTAAGTCATGTTTATTCACATGTGTAACCTCGGGAGTTTTACAACTAAAATTATGCAAGTGAATAAGAGTACTGTGTGGTAACGATTAATATTCATGAAAAGTATGTGCACTTGAATTGTGCAAAAGAACAGAATGGACAATGTTATCCAAAAACCAAGAATGAAAGGAAGTGAATGATTCTAGATTATGTTCTTGTGGCATGTGTCACTGTGCAGTAAGGTAGATTCAAGTTACATATCAGAGGAGCCTGCTGCCTCCAAATTCAGGATTCTTCTTTCCAAAAGGCAGAAGCTCTAGATTCCTCCAAAATGTTCAGTATTCTTCCACTCTGAAGATGAAAGCAGTAAATGGTGATATCTATCCACCAAATCACATGGTGTCAATTCATAAAAGACAGTCTTTAACACTTGCTGTCATGAGTACCTTCCGAATCTCATGCAAAGTGAGTGGTGACAGTAGCAATTTGCATTTGTTCTGTGTGATATTCTGCATTATTTAGATGTAAGTCATGCATGTATTTACTTTTAGACTTATTTTGCTATATTGTTTTATCAGAACGTATAAGTACATGTTTCATTCCATGTAGACCAAAGTGTAACAGACACAGCCACACGTTGATTAATGGATTGGCTAGGGTTTGAAGCGAGTTCCATGTGTATTGTGTTAATCTGCATACAAATGCTGATATGTAGGGTGTTTAAATATATGAAAATGTGCTGACACTCATATTTGCTACTTCACTACAGGTGTCCAAAGCAGTGGGTACTGGACAGTCCATCTGCTTGTGTTGTTAATTAGACAAAGTGATAATTGTGCCAGTTTGAAGTTGTAAATCTAGGGGCAATCTGAAGCCTTATCAGAGGGACAGGGTTCCCATGCCTTGGACATCAGTCTGAGGGTCACAAAGGGCCTGCCAAAGGCCTACTTGCATTGGGACCCAAAGGGCTTGAACCCATTTATTATTCTGTTCTACTGTGCGCCAGTTTGATTCCTGCCATGAAGAAATAGGTTCTCAATACTTGCACTCACAGGCATACCTTGGCTTTCATCTTACCTCTATGTTGGAAGGGATCCACAGAAGTGGAAACGTTTAGGTGTAACTTGCAGCCTGAATGCTGAGTGGGCAAGACATTTCAAACAGTATACAAGATCGCTGTTGATGGCATTATTGTGTCCTTATTCCTAAATCACTGGAAAACAGTGAATGCATACCTTTATACATAATGCTGTAGTGCATAAAGGAAGCTGAGGTGTGCGATTTGGTGCAAACACATGTTTTTCTTTCTGCATTAGAATCAAACAAGTAATGTGTCATGGGAAGGAATGTCTCGGTGGCTTTTGCAATCCTACAGGTAAATGGAGAATTTGTGTACTGTGTTATTTTCAGGTCTGTGTTGAAAAAATATATGTAAGCACAGTTCACCTTTGAATGTTATTTATTGAAAAGATCTTGTAACATGTTTTGTGTGCAGTACACATGGCATGGTTTTGGAGTATGTGAATCTAATTATAAATATACAAGGTGTGAGTTGCAAAGTGTAAGCACAGAAGTGTGGTTGGCAATAATGTATATTTTATAATATTTGATTTCAAGACTATATGAAAAATATATTTTATGGGAATGGTACATGATGTGTTTGTACCTAAGCCTGTTGAAAGTTCCCTCACAGTGTTTGTAATATAAAAGAAAAGTATTTTAGTATAAGACCTGTTTATACAAGTGAACTGAAATAGTGTTATTATTTTATTTCCATTAAAGTGATACTGACAGCAATCTGTGACTTTTTTTTGTGTTAATACATTACCTGCCACCAGATGGAAAGCTTGGTCACTAGTGCCGATAAAAGGTTCTTCTCAGCATCGAGTGCCGAAACTATACTGAAAAGATGTTTAAAGGAGGAAGTGTGATCTGTAAGTTATCTTGTGTAAAAGGCACACAGCCCATGGAAATCCATCATGAGATGTAAGAGTCTATAATCATGCAGAATTGATATGATGGAAGTCTCCCAGTTTTCCTGGTTATCCCCCCCCCCAAAAAAAAAACTCAGGAAAGATAATGGCAGTTGTCTTTTTGGACAAGCATGGGGCCATTTTGGTTGACTCTGCACGTATTGGTGCAACAACCAATGCTGGTCCTTGTCAGGGCACAATAACTGGACTTAAGGAGGCTGTTTGCCACAAGACACCTATTGTGCAACCACACACACATTGCGAACTGTGCTCTTCTGGATTATTATGCAGCGAGTTACGGTAATTTCTTACCGACATTTCAGGACAAGCTATTCGTCCCATCTTCAGGGTTTAAGAACCATTTTGGATTCATTTGGATTCTTGAACACCAAAGATGAGACCGATAGGTTGTCCCAAAACGTCGGTAAGAAATTACCACAACTCGCTGTATAATAACCCAGAAGAGTGCGGTTCTCATCTGCTTTGCAGCAGAAGCCTGATATCACACACACGTTGCTGACACCACAATGACGCCTCTTGAACAAATGACACTGGGAGGTTTCTCCCCATCTGTATAGTTGTCATTGGCACCATCAGACTTCCACCTGTTCCCCAAATTGATAAAACACCTTAGAAGTCTCGCCTGCTAACCGACAGAGCCATCAAGGAAGTCGAGCAATTTCTGTGTCTGCAAGACATCATTATACCACCATGGTTTTGAATGGTTCACCCACTGCTATGCTAAGTGCCTCAAAAGATAAGGCAGCTGTCTCCAAAAATAGACTGTGTGTGCCCATAGTGACCCATGTCTTAATGTAACATAAAAAATATTTGGAATCTTACTTTGTGACTTGCTTTTGTAATAGCATTTCTACAAATATCCTACCTGATGGTCCATTTCTCTTTCTGTAACAAATGACCAAAGGGGGCTGATAATTTGTAGACATAATGTTGCTGAAAACAAAACACCTATCCCACAAGCAAAACAAGATTTTACAGAACTCAATTACAGTAGTAATTTTGAGGGCCACACAGAAGCAACAGGCAGCCCATCTAGTGTCACTCAGTTGGTGTACCTACTGGCATTGTAAGAACTGGGTTACAACAGGATATGTTTAAAGATCAGTTTGAAGAACTGACCAAGTTGACTCACTTGAAAAGTTCTTCTGACTTGCATTTGTGAGCTGCCAGATTCACATTTCCTGGCTGATGTTTCTTATGGTCACCCTCTACCAGGACACAACCTTAAATTTGGACACTGTTGAAAACAGTATCAATACCAACAAATGCACAACAGTATTTTGAGGTAGCTTAATTACAGGTGTCCAACATGTTTTGGCCACATATTTGGCCATCTTCTGGAAGTCAATGGCACTGTGCACATCACAACTAATTTGCTTGGATGGTGTAGAGTGAAAACAGGATGTGATGGCACACGCGCAGAAACCAGTTTCGGTCTTCCAGCGAAACGGACAAGTCCATTTATATCGGCGGGGGTGTCAGTTCAGTCGAGTACTGGCTTTCTTGGAGTGAGGGTCGGAGGAGAACGATTGTAGTAACACTGGATGGACTGTTCCGAGTCAAACTGAAAACTGCTG
>Ga0123355_10020039_pt1 | contig 10665 bp, 10 predicted proteins | sample TergutEmb28metaG_3_FD_89872 | JGI IMG/M metagenome (GOLD analysis project Ga0123355, IMG submission 89872) | Embiratermes neotenicus P1 segment gut microbial communities from Petit-Saut dam, French Guiana - Emb289 P1 | ecosystem: Host-associated > Arthropoda: Insects > Digestive system > Gut ...
CATGAGGAATATCCGGCCATACAGCGCTGGCTCAGGCGGTTCCGTCGATTGCCGAGATTCATGGTAATGCCGGGAATACCGGTCTTCCTATGATACGGTCGGTGGCGCTTTCCAGCACGATACGACGGGCGCGGCCGTGAAAGGTATCGCCACTCTTGAGCCACGCCTGTCTCGGTCGGGGAAAGCAATCCTTGCAGCGCCGGTCGTCGCGATCGCTTCTGCTGTTCTTGTGTTGTCGATTGCCTTTTTGGCGATTGGGCGATCGCCACTCGAAGCGCTCTACTACTTCTTCATCGCGCCGTTTGCTCGAGTATCCGGTCTAGGCGAGGTTCTCCTAAAAATGGCGCCGCTCCTACTGATTGCGCAGGGGCTGGCGATAGGTTTCCGGGCGCGGATTTGGAACATCGGTGCCGAAGGGCAATTTGTTGTCGGCGCAATCTTGGGCAGCCTGCTGCCAATCTATTTCAATACTTCCAATTCGCCGCTGTTTCTGCCTGCAATGGTAGTCCTTGGCGGTGTGGGCGGCATGGCATGGGCTGGGATCGCGGCATTGCTCAGGGCGCAGCTCAATACGAATGAGGTGCTGGTGACGCTGATGCTGAACAGCGTTGCTTATCAACTACTCTACTATCTGGTATCGGGACCACTGCGGGATCCAAGCGGATTTAACTTTCCTCAGTCCGTACAATTCCAAGACGCGGCAACCTTTCCGCAATTGATCAGCGGCATGCGCGTCAATTCATCGATCTTCATCGGGCTGGGAGCTAGTCTTCTCGCCTGGTTTTTCGTTCACCGCAGTCTGCTCGGGTTCAAATTGCGAGTTTGCGGTGCCGCTCCCCTGGCCGCGCGTTACGCGGGCTTCAGTGAGAAACAAGCGATCTGGGTCAGCCTTTTGATCGGGGGTTGCGCCGCTGGCATTGCCGGGGTCGGTGAGGTCGCGGGGCCCCTGGGACAGCTTCAACGCGTGCTCTCGCCTGGCTACGGCTATTCGGCCATCGTCGTCGCGTTCCTCGGCGCGCTCGATCCGCGAGGCATTCTGTTGTCGAGCTTCTTGATGGCGGTGATCTATGTCGGCGGCGATCTGGCGCAAACCGCCGCAGGTGTCTCCTATGCGATGACCACGGTGCTGCTCGGCGTGTTGCTTGTCACCTACCTCGCAACCCGACTGTTCGTCGATTACCGGGTCAGGTTCCGTGGGTCCGAGCCCAGCCAAGGTACCGTAGCGTGAATACGAGTCTCCAGTTTGTACTATTCAGCACGCTCGTCGCCGCAACACCGTTGCTTATTGGCGCTCTGGGCGAATTGGTGGTCGAAAAGACCGGGGTGCTCAACCTGAGCATCGAAGGGTTGATGGCAATCGGAGCGGCTGTCGGCTTTATCGCGGCGTACAATACCGAGTCGCACTGGCTAGGCCTTCTGGCCGGCGGGCTCGCCGGCTTGGTGTTGTCGCTCGTGTTTGCGAGTGTCACCCTTGTCTTTCTGGCGAATCAGGTCGCAGCAGGAATCGCTGTTGGCATTTTAGGCCTCGGCCTTTCGGCAATGGTTGGCCGTAGCTATGAAAGCCAGAGCATTCCGCCGATGGCTCATTGGGCCATTCCGGGGCTGTCAACGCTGCCAGTTGTCGGTCAGGCGTTTTTTGCTCAGAGCCCACCCGTATATCTCGCGGTGATTCTTGCTGTCGGTGAGGCGGTCTTCCTTCGCGCCACGCGGCTTGGATTGATTATTCGCGCTGCCGGCGAAGCGCCACACGCGGCGCACGCCCTGGGTTACGACGTGCTGGTCATTCGCGCGGGTGCGATCGCATTCGGCGGATTCCTCGCTGGGGTCGCGGGCGCCGTTATATCCGTCGCCTATACCCCTCTTTGGGCTGACGGCATGGTCGCCGGGCGAGGATGGATTGTCATAGCACTCGTCGTGTTTGGGTCCTGGCGCGTCGGACGCATCGCAGCCGGGGCCTATCTCTTCGGCGCTGTTGGCATCCTCGAACTACTCTTTCAGGCTCAAGGCGTTCAATTGCCCTCGCAGCTTCTGTCGAGCCTGCCCTACGTCGTCACGATCATTGCGCTGACTCTGCTCTCGATGGACCGGCGGCGCATTCGGCTTAACGCACCCGTCTCGCTCGGGCTCACGTTCTGGACCGGGCAGTAATCTTGAAGGGAGGTTCCAATGACAAGGCCAGTACCGATTCTTTTGGCAATCGTCACGCTGCTATTGACTATTCCGATAACCTCGCACGCGGCTCCATTCAAGGTCTGCTATCTCTACCCGTCGCCGGCAGCGGATGTCGGCTGGGCGAAGCAGCTCGATCTTGGGCGAGAAGCGGTTGAGAACGCCTTTCCGGGAAAAATCCAATCCGTCGTCGTGCAGAATGTCGCCGAAGGTCCCGATGCAGCTCGCGTCATGAACCAGTTCGTCGATCAGGGCTGCAGGGTGGTAATGCTCGGCTCGTTCGGATACATGAACGACGGGCTCCGGTTGGCGAAGCAACATCCGGACGTCGTGTTCATTCATGCCAGCGGTTACAAGCAGGCCAAGAACTTCGGCACTTTCCAGGTACGCAACTATCAGGGTGCTTACGTCGCCGGCATGGCCGCCGGGATGGTGACCAAGACAAATACGCTCGGGGTCGTCGCCGCTTACGCGGTGCCGGAGGTAATCGGCATTATCAATGGCTTTACCCTAGGTGCGCGCAAGACCAACCCAAAGGTCAATGTCAAAGTCGTCTGGCTCAACTCGTGGTTCGACCCGCCTAAATCTCAGGACGCCGCGCGCGCGCTGATGTCCCAAGGGGCGGACGTCCTGTTTTCGCTCTATCAGGATACACCCTCGGTGGTGACAGTCGCGGAACAGAGTGGTGTTTACGTCGTCAACACGTCATCCGACATGAAAAAACACGCGCCGAAACACCTTCTGGTCTCGATCGCGATTAATTGGGCGCCGTATTTCATCAACGTTGTGAGGGATGCGATGGCGGGCACTTTCGTAGGGACGGAATACTGGAGCGGCTTTTCCGATGGGGCAATCAAGATGGCGTCCTGGAGTTACGATTTGACCCCTGCGCAGCGCAAGACCCTGGATGAGACGGCCGCCGCGATCGGTGCGGGCCAGCTTCATCTATTCGAAGGACCGATTCTCGACCAGTCGGGCGCCGTGCGCGTGAAGGCAGGGGAGACAATTTCGGATAAGGAGCTCTTCGCGATCGACTGGCTTGTTGAAGGCGTAGAAACCAAGTTGCCGAAATCATAAGACAAGCCCAGTCATAGTGTCGGCCAGCTCACAGTCGGGCTGGCCGCACCGACCGGGCAGAGATCCAAGTGTTAATCTATGAATCGTGGCTTTGACGTCATTCGGAGCGATAAGCATTTCAAGGGTGTGTGACTTGAATGCACGAGTCAGCAGGCCGTTCTCTTGCACAGCCATTTTGGTTTTTCGCAGGTCTGACGAAGCTTACGGCGAAGCGATGTCGCCCGGAAATGCCATCGCAATGACAAATCCCATTCCGCGTTGGCATTGACATCGGCGAGGGTGATCAAGGAAGCGGACGGCAACTTAATGAGCGCCGGCGCCAACATCGGAGCAAATCCCACCAGCTAACTTACAGCAAATAACGGACCTGACGGCGTGGGGGCTAACGCCACAAGGTAGTTTTTCTCGTTGCATTGAACCATCAGAGGGAGGTACCGGTGAGAACGATGATCGGGATTGTGATGGCGTTCAGTGTCGTTGGCGCCTACACGAGTACCGCCTTTGCCGAGGATATGACGGGTGTCACGGCAACCGAGATAAAGATAGGTAATACGATGCCCTACAGCGGGCCGGCCGCACAGTACGGCACTGAAGGAAAATCGATGTCAGCGTATTTTAACACGATCAATCGATCGGGCGGCGTTGCCGGTCATAAGATCACTTTCATAAGCCTCGACGATGCGTATTCGCCGCCAAAGACGGTCGAGCAGACCCGGCGGCTTGTGGAGCAGGAACACGTAGCCTTCATTTTTGCACCGCTAGGCACAGCGCAGGGCCTCGCAACGCGCAAATATTTGAACCAACAAAAAGTTCCGCAGCTAAACGTTGTGTCGGGTATAAGCGCGTGGAACGACCCACAGCACTATCCCTATTCGATGAGCGGCCTCGCCAGCTACTTTGTCGATGGGAAGATGGTGGCATCTTATGTACTGAAGCATGTCCCCAATGCCAAAGTCGCCGTACTGTATCAGAACGACGATCTTGGCCGAGACCATCTCGCGGGCTTGAAGGTTGGCCTCGGCGACAAAGTCGGGATGATTGTCAAAGAGGCCACGTTCGAGGTCGCAGACCCAACGGTGGATTCTCAAGTGATTGAGCTCCGCGGATCGGGAGCCGACACCCTCTATATCGCTGGGATTCCCAAGGCAACGGCGCAAGCGATCCGCAAAGCCGACGACCTGGGTTGGAAACCGTTACGCTTCATAAGCTATACGGCTGGGTCGATATCGGCGACATTGACGCCGGCCGGATTGAATCGGTCAACCGGCATTGTTTCGCACTTACCGGCCAAGGATCCCTTGGACCCGACGTGGAAGGATGATCCCTTTGTCAGAGACTACGTCGCTTGGATGGACACCGACTATCCCAACCCTGACATCAAAAATGGGTACATTGAGGCTGGCTACATCTTCGCGCGAACCCTCGTCGAGATCCTCAAGCTCTGCGATGGCAATTTCAGCCGCGAGCACATCATGCACGTGGTCACACACCTTAAGAATTTCGAGGGGCCCGGCTTGTTGCCGGGTGTGACCGTTAATACTTCCCCGACGGATTACACTTGGGTCAATGCCATGCGTGATATCCGCTTCAACGGCGACAGGTGGGAATTGTTGCCCGTAGATCATCAAATGTAGACAGGGGTTGTGGAGCGAGGCGGCGCTGCGCTCAGGTCGCTCTGCCACAACCATCCCTGAATTTGTGGCCCGATAGCTGCAAAACCCGAGCTTCGACCTCAAACCGAATCATACTCAGCGTTGAGAGGCGATTTCTGCATGTCCCCCCTAACTAACGCGCAGCACTGGGCATGGAACCATGGAACCGCTCCGGCCACGAAAGCACCATCATCGAATGCTACGCCCCGGCGACTGATCCGCTCGTCCGAAAAGAAGGCAGTCGGGCTCCGCGGCGACGGCAAGGTTGCTGATCTGACGACGGCAGTTGACGGCCCCGCGTTCGGCGACGCAATTCTCGACCGCATCGTCCATAGCTCACATTCAAAAGAGCCCTTGTTGATTGCCTCTCGCCCATGACCCTTCCGGGACCTTCGGAATGTCCGGTTGCAGACCCGTTCGGCCCGGCCGAACCATCTCACTATTCGGTGCCGCAAACAAACTTATAGATTTCCATCACCTCGTCGCGCGTGGCTTTGAACCATTCGTCGCCGCCGCCCATTACCTTCCGACCTCGCGTTTCCAAAATGCCATGCATGGCACGCTCCAATGCGCGGCAAGTGTCGGTTTTTATCTCGACCATCAGCACCGGCCGGTCAGGCGTGCTTGTCGATATCTGCGCAGCAATTCGTTGGACTGTATCGCCTTCTGTAATCCCGATCTTTACACGATCCTGGGCACATCGATAGCCGTAGACATACAACGTCCCGCCGCCTTGCCCGTCGCGGATCACATCCGACGTGTCCACCGTGCTCTCCAGCAACTGGAGTGCTTTTTGCTCGGAAATCTCCGCGTCTTCAACATCGCCTATGCCACTATTGAGATAGTTGGCGACCTCCGCAGCTGGATAGCTCTGTCCTTGTGTGACTTGTTCAGCCGTGAAGCGGTTGTTCGGAGCAGCGGCAATGTATTTTGCCATCCGTTTTGCCAATCTGGCCTGTTCGTCGACGTCGTCCGTTTTATTGTATTGGTTTAGGGCCCATGTGAACTGGGCGCGCTGACCAGCTAGAGTCGCCATCGAATTCTCCTTTCGTGCGGCGCTACCCGTGAGGGCCTCTGCTATCGTTCACACGATTTCCATTGTACCTCGATCCGCGCCTTTGTGGTTCTGTACGGGATAGCGGTCACAGGGCATCTGGCGTGTGCTCGAAGCGCTCAAGCAAGAAGGGCTTTCTATCCTGATTGTCGACAAGGACATCGAAGCACTGAGCCACCTAGCCGATCGACACTACATTCCCGAAAAGGGACGCATTGTTTGGCACCTTGCGTCAGCCCCCGAACTCACACGCTACCTTACGGTGCGATGTTCTGTCGTTCGCCAGGGACCCAGCTGGAGTCTATTCTCCGTGCAATACACGTCATCGAAACTGGCCATAGCCCGATTGACGTAGCCGCCACGGCACAAGGTCTTCCGCGCCGAGATCTTCGGGTCCGTTCAGTAGTGCAGAAGCCAGAAGTGTTAGGGGGTGACGAAGCTATCGGCGAAGATCTGCGAGGGGGTGATCTCCTGGTCGATCTGGAGTGCGGTGCGAGCCAACTGAATCGTGTGCCGCAACCGGTCCGTCGTGACCGCGCCGAAGCCATGGACTTTCACGAAGGGTGTCTGCATGGCAACCGCTGCCGCCTTCCACTGAGCAAGCACCAGATCGTAGTTCATCGTCGAATTGGCATTGACCATCGCGTGGGCCGCCTCCTCCGGATGGGTAAGGGCATATTCCACTGATTTCTTCGTCGCCATCAGGAACGCTCTCGCTTGATCAGGGCGCTTTGCGATGCGTTCGCTCTGGGTGATCAGGAAAAGCCCGAAGGAATCATAGCCCCAATCCGCGAAGGCGGCGAAGCTCACCTGCTTACCCTGGGCGGTCGCCGCCCTGGTCAGCGCTGGGCGGTCCGCATCCATGGCGGCGGCGATAACGTCGACGCGCCCGCTGAGGAGCAATGAGAAATAGGTGCTAGGATCTGCGGCCTGCCACTGCAGCTTCGAGGCATCGAGACCTTTTTGACTAAAGATAATCGGCAGGACCACGCGAGAGGAATCCGTGACTGCGGCGGCGATGTTCTTGCCGATCAGTGACTGTGGCGTTGGGATGGGCTGCAACGACGCTAATCCGTTGGCGCTGACGTCCATGAAGGCACCGAAGGCCTTGATCTGCGCGCCCTTAGCAATGCTCTTTACCAGGACCGAGGCGTCGGTGACTGCGTAGTCTGCCTTGCCAGCGTCGATCGCTGTATTGACGAAGCCGCTCCCCGTGGAGGGCAGGATCTCCACCTCGAATCCGGCCTCCTTGTAAAAGCCCTTGTCGCTGCCGAGGAAGAGCGGGGCGTGGCGCCCGAACAGCGTGTAATTGACAAGGAGCTTCACTCTCTGCAGATCCGCGGCCTGGGCTGCAGGCACAGCCGCCAAAGTAGCGAGGATGAGGAGCAGCGGGGTTCCAATTCGAGCAAGCACTATTTTCTCCCTGGATCGGTTGTCGAAAACGAACACCACAGTTCACTGTGCGCGTACCGAGGGGCGCCAGGCAAGGAACAGGCGCTCGAATAGAGCAATCGCGCCGATGCCGATGACGGCGAAGATGGTTATGGAGAGAAGGGTCGCGAAGACCAGAGGCGTATCGATGGTGACTTGGGCCGAGAGCACGAGATAGCCCGCACCCGTATTGCCACCAATGAACTCGCCGACAATTGACCCGACCAGGGCTAAGGGAAATGCGATCTTTGTTGCATCGGCGATGTAGGGCGTGGCGTGCGGCAGGCGGAGCTTGAGGAAGATGCGCCAAGGGGTGCCGCCGGAGAGGCGTGAAAGGTCGAGGAGGTCAGGCTCGATCTCTCCCAGGCCCGTGACCGAATTGACGAAGATTGGGAAGATCGCCAGCAGGAAGGCCATGACGACCTTCGATTCGAGACCGAGCCCAAACCAGATAGCGAGCAGCGGAGCGACAGCAATTTTCGGGATGCTGTTGAAAGCGGCGAGCGCCGGAAGGACGATTGACCTCAGTCCCTTGAAATAGACGACGGTCAGGGCGAGAAACACACCCGCGGACAACGCGAGAGCGAGCCCGAGGAGGGTCGTGAGTGCAGTATAGCCGAGCTGCTGGAGCTGAGCGGTGCGGGTCTCCCAGAAGCGGCTGAGAATCTCGCTTGGCAGCGGCAGCACGTACCCCGGAATGCCGGCGGGACCGGCGCCAAACTGCCAGAGTAGCAGGAAGAGGAGGAGCGCAACCGCGGGCTTGGCTGCCGCGGCGAGACGATAGGCACCGGCCGAGGTCATTCGACCCATCCCGCCTCAAGCTGTTCGCGCAACGCGGCGCTCAGCATCAGAAAGCGCGCGTCCTTCATCGTCTCGGGCGTGCGTGGGCGACCGAGATCGATCTGGAAGACCCGAGCCGGGTGGCCGCTGCCGCGCCCAGGCATGGCGATGACTGCATCGGAGAGCAGTACCGCCTCGCTGATGCTGTGGGTGACGAAGAGAGCACTGTAACGCTCAACCTCCCAGAGCCGTTGGAGCTCGAACCCCATCCTCTCCCGCGTCATGATGTCGAGTGCACCGAAAGGCTCATCCATCAGCAGAAGCGCCGGTTTGACAAGTAGCGCCCGGCAGATGGAGACGCGCTGCTGCATGCCTCCCGAAAGCTGGTGGGGAAGGTGGTTCTCGAATCCTCCCAGCCCCGCCCGCTTGATGAGCGCCAAAGCTCGATCGCGAAGGCTATTGGGATTCTCGCCGCGCATCTCGACGCAGAAGAGAACATTGCCCAGCACGCTCCGCCACGGTAGTAGGGCAGGTGCCTGAAAAACCATACCGATATCGGGCTGAGATCCGCGGACGTCCCGCCCAGCGACAGCGATGCTGCCACTCGTGGGCGACAGAAGCCCGCTCACCATACGCAACACCGTCGACTTGCCGCAGCCGCTCGGCCCTATCATGGAAACGAATTGATGTGGGCCGATCTCGAAGGAGAGATCCGTGACCACGCTACGGCCATGGAAGGCCTTGCAAAGGTGGCTCGCGCTGACGGCTGCGGCACCGGCATCCGTGGTCATCGCCTAAGTACGAGTTTCCCGGCCACCGCCGGCTGGGCAACCTGACCCGATCATGCCATTCCTGTACGCCCGATGCGCCGACCAGGCCAGAGACCAGTTCGTTTGAGGCATAGCCGACAGGAATAGCTAACATCGGGACGGCAGTAGACAGGGATGCTCGTCTGGCAAACCTTGACAAGCGGTACGGCCGATCTTGACGGGAAGGTGAGGATGGATTCAAAGCAGAAGGCGCTGTTGGCGGACGAGAATGAGATGCTGTTCGAACGGCTATGCGCCGCGCGCCCGCGGCTGATCGACGTCGCGACGGCCGGCGAAGCTATTCCCGGCTATTTCCCGGAACTCGTCCTCCATGCGGGTCCGCCCATCGCTTGGACAGAGATGACGCCGGCGATGCAGGCGGCGATCGACGGTGCGCTCGTCTTCGAGGGGCAGGCGCCGGATCTCGCTGCAGCTCACGACATCGCGGCGGGCGGCGGACTCCGCTTCGCGCCGGCCCATGACCATCGGGCGACCGGGGCCATGGCCGGAATCGTGACCGCCTCCATGCCGGTTTTCGTGGTCGAGGACGAGATCACTGGCGAGAAAGCCTTCTGCACTGTCAACGAAGGTCTCGGCAAGGCGTTGCGCTTCGGGGCCAACGGGCCGGAGGTGTTGGAGCGGCTGGCTTGGATCCGCGGAACCTTCGCGCCGTTGCTTAAGCAGGCGCTCGCCATCCAAGGGGCCATTGATCTCCGCGCCATGATTGAGGAGGCGCTGCGTCGAGGCGACGAATGCCACAACCGCAACAAGGCGGCGACGACGCTGTTCTTCCGCGAAATCGCGCCGGCCATGGTCGCCACCCAAGCCCCCCATGCCGAAATCGTGGGCGCCCTGCGCTTCATCGCGGGCAACGACCATTTTTTCCTCAGCCTTTCCATGGCCCATGCCAAGGCGGTGACCCTCGGTCTTGAGCGCGACCGCGTCGGAAGCTTGGTCACCACGATGGCCGGTAATGGCCGTGAGGTGGGGATTCGCGTTAGCGGGACGGGCCCGCGTTGGTTTACAGCACCTGCTCAAATAGCCGATGTCCAGCTCTTTCCCGGTCGCGGCCTGGCCGAAGCGACGCCCACCATGGGCGATTCCTACGTCACTGAGGCCATCGGTCTCGGCGGCTTCGCCTTGGCCGCTGCGCCAGCAATCGCCGAGTTCATAGGCGGTACGGTCTCCGAGCTTACGGCGAAATCGGAGCGCATGCGCGAGATCGTCCAAGGCGAGCACAGCTCCTTCCGGATCCCGGCCCTCGGCTTCAAAGGTGTTCCCTCCGGCATCGACGTCCGCAAGATCGCTGCAACCGGCATCGCACCGATCGTCAATACCGGCGTGGCCTCCACGCGGCCTGGGGTCGGACAGATAGGCGCTGGTGTTCAGGCCTTTCCGCTGGCCTGCTTTGAGGCTGCCGCCACAGCCCTCAGATGACCGGGAACGCAAGGTCGGCAATGCCGAGTTTGCGCGTCAGCAGCGCAGGGCGGGCGATATTGTCCGGTCCGTTCTTACCGGATGAGATTGAGTTCCTGGCAAACGGTGGTGATGCTGCGGAGCAGCGCATGGCCACCGCGGGTCAGTTCGATCTCGGCGGGATGAACAAGGCCCATTGGGCGCACGAGACGCGGCAGCACGCCGTGCTCGGAGATCCGCTCCAGTGGAATGGCCGCGAGGTCTCCGGCTTCGGTGC
>Ga0123355_10020041_pt1 | contig 10664 bp, 11 predicted proteins | sample TergutEmb28metaG_3_FD_89872 | JGI IMG/M metagenome (GOLD analysis project Ga0123355, IMG submission 89872) | Embiratermes neotenicus P1 segment gut microbial communities from Petit-Saut dam, French Guiana - Emb289 P1 | ecosystem: Host-associated > Arthropoda: Insects > Digestive system > Gut ...
ATGGGGGTTTCAATTGCTTCCTGTGTAGGATTGGGGGTTTTTTTGGGTTGGCTGCTTGACCGCTGGCTTGGGACAAGCCCTTGGCTGATTCTTGTATTTTCTTTGTTGGGTGTGGCAGCTGCATTTAAGACGATGTTTGAGCTATTTAAGAAAATTAATGTTGACACATCGCCTGCCAGCCCAGAGGAATCAAAGGCATTACATCAGCCAGCTGACATAGACGAACCTTCATAAAATCAACATCAGGAGCAAATAATGGAATCTACCCTTTCTAAGTATGCCAATAAAATGATTATCGTGATTATATGCGCTTCTTTTTTGATTGTCGTAGTCGGGGCTGTTATTTTACGGTCTATGCTTGCGCTGGAACTTGGCTTGGGTGTGGTTATGGCTTGCGGCCTTAATATTGCCAAGGTTTTAATGTTAAAACATGCTGTAAACCGTGCAACAACTATGGAACACGGGGCTTCTGCTTATACTGGCGGAATGTACTTGCTTCGGTTTTTGTTAACAGGGGCGGTGCTGGTTGCGGCGTATTTTTTATCTGGAGATGACCCAAGAGTTGTGTTTTTTGGTGCCGCTATTGGGCTTTTGGGTATGCCTGTAGCCAGCTATACCCTTAGATTTTTTATTAAAGACGAAGTGCCTGGAGCGGCAACCGTAGTAGAAGCTGAAGCAGAAGGAATTACTGAATCAAACCAGGGAAATGATGACGATACTAAGGATGAATAGTAGCCAACAAAAAATCGCTTTCACCCAAAACGACAACCCAACGAGTCCTATCATACAGCAACAGAAAGGGCATCTTCATAAATGATCAACTTCGACATAAACACCTACTGGGTCGTAACCATCGGCTCTATAGATATATGGATAACGGATACCCTCCTTGTAATGGGCGGCATTATGCTGATTCTAATTGCATTTGCTGTTATTGTACGTATAAAGCTACGTAAATTCCAAGAGGTGCCGTCTGGCTTCCAAAACTTTGTCGAGCTTTGTGTAGAAACCTTTGAAAATTTTGTAGCTGGCAGTGCCGGGGCAAAGCTTAGCTGGGTTGGTGGTTGGTTTTTTACTGTGTTTGCGTTTTTGCTTATATCCAATATGAGCGGAGTGGTTTGGTTTATCCGCCCTCCTACTGCGGATTGGACTGTGCCTCTGGCCTTGGCTCTTGTATCCATTTTGTTGATGCAAGCTGTTGGTTTTTGGTATCAACGCAAGGAATATCTTAAAAAGTTTTTAAAGCCTTTTTTTCTGTTTCTGCCCATAAATATTTTGGGAGAATTATCGCGGCCCATATCTCTTAGTTTTCGCTTATTTGGCAATGTTTTGGGGGGTATGATTTTGGTATCCCTTGTATATGCACTAACCCCGACGGTTGTAGCCATGTTTTTACCTGTGGTGCTTCATGCCTATTTTGATGTAATATCAGGGGCGTTACAGGCTTTTGTGTTTACTGTGCTTAGTCTAACTTACCTTGGACTGGCAACTTCAAGTGATTAATTTATTTTAGGAGGTCATATATGAACCCCGTAGCATTTGTAATGGCTTTTGCTTACATTGCGGCAACTGTTGCCGTATTCAATGGTTTCTTAACCACTTTTGCCCAGGCCAAAATAGCCGTAGCCGCAATTGACGGTATCGCCCGCCAACCTGAGGCCCGAGGCCCAATTACCACAGCTATGTTTGCCAGCCTTGCAATGGCTGAAACAGCTGGTATTTACGGGTTGGTTGTTTCCATTATCATTCTTTTCCCCAATCCGATTTTGACTAACTTTATCCAGTATATTTCATAGCATGAGCGGATTATTTTTTCTGCTGGACGGGCCTCCTGGTCGGATAATTGACTTTGACCTGGCTACGGTTATATCAACTTTGGCTAATTTGGTGCCTCTGTTGCTCCTTGGGCTTATATTAACCAAGGTGATGTATGCCCCTGTGCGGAAGTTTTTAAACGACCGTGCCGAGCGTATTCGTAACCAGTTGGCAGAGGCCAAAGAGGGCCGTGCCGCCGCCGGAGAACTGCGGGCAAAATATGATCGTCAGCTTAAAGACATTGATTTAGAGCGGACAGTTATATTGGATGAAGCCAAGAAACAAGCCAATGAGCAGAGAGAACAAATTTTGTCTGTGGCAAAGGTTGAAGCCAAGGAGCTTAAGAATCGAGCCTCAATGGAGGTCGAAATGGAACGAGAGCGTATCCGAGACGAAATACATTCGGCTATTATTGATATTTCGTCGGATATGGCTGAAAAGCTCCTTGCAACGGTTATTGACAAAAAAGCCCATGAGCGGCTGTTTAATGAAGGCTTGGTAGAATTGGACCGAGTGGTTTTTAGCACGTAAAGCGCAGTTTTGGATTGGAGGCAGCTTTGGCTGATTTACGGACTCGATATGCTAGAGCATTGTTTGAATTGTCTGTTGAGCGGGGCTTAACTTCTGATTATCTGGAGCAAGCAGCGTTTATTAGCAGCGTTCTTACAGATCCCGAATGCCAACGTATAATCACCCACCCACGGCTCCCCATAACAGAGAAATTTGCTTTCCTTGATGGGGCTTTTGCGGGGTGGGTTCATGATGATTTTTTGGGATTTATGCGGCTTACTGTTACCAAAAACCGAGAGGAATTTCTGGCCCCGGCGCTAGACACTTTGGTTGAGATAATCCGCCATCATCAAAATTATACAACTGCAAAAGTTGTATCGGCTGTGCCCCTTTCTCAAGATCAGCAAAACCAGCTAAAAATAACTCTTATGCGCAAACTAGGTAAACAAGTCGAATTGATAGCGGAAATAGACCCTTCTCTTATAGGTGGGTTTAGGCTGCATGTGGATGGTTTTATTTTTGATAGGACTGTGAGGCGTCTGCTAAAGGATATGAAAGAAAGCATCAGCAATGCATCGTAAAATTAAAGTGTTGTGTATACATGAGCAAAACTACTGAAAATAAAGGACTCAGCCCATGATTTTCAAACCTGATGAAATTAGCTCAATAATCAAAAAACAAATACGAGACTTCTCTGCAAAGCTGGAGGTAGCCGAAGAAGGCACCGTCCTCCATGTAGGCGACGGCATTGCCCGTGTTTATGGCCTGCCCGGCGCGGTAAGCGGTGAGCTTTTGGAATTCCCAGGGGATATTTTCGGCATTGCCTTAAACTTAGACGAAGACTCAATCGGTGTAGTGCTGCTAGGCTCTGACGCTAACATCCGGGAAGGCGACTTAGTACGGCGCACCCAGCGTGTGGCAGAAGTCCCTGTTGGGGATAGCCTGCTAGGCCGAGTTGTTGACCCGCTAGGCCAACCCCTGGATGGTGGAAATCCCCTACCCTACAATGTCCCTGCCCGTGAAATCGAGCGGATAGCCCCAGGGGTTATCGAGCGTAAGGAAGTAAATATCCCCCTCCAAACAGGCATAATGGCCTTGGATGCCCTTGTACCCATAGGCCGAGGCCAACGTGAACTTATAATAGGCGACCGCCAGACAGGTAAAACCGCCATTGCCATAGACACAATAATCAACCAGCGCCATACCGGCGTCCACTGTGTATATGTGGCAATTGGGCAAAAGGCTTCAACAGTGGCACAGGTAGCCCGCACCTTGCGTGATGCATTCCCTGACGAAGACCCTGTAAACGAATACCGTGTAGGCGCAATGCGCTACACCACCATTGTTGCCGCCAATGCCAGCGACACAGCCCCTATGCAATATATTGCCCCATACTCCGGCTGCGCCATTGGCGAAGAATGGATGGAGCAGGGCAAAGATGTGCTGGTAATTTATGATGACTTATCCAAACATGCTGTGGCTTACCGCGCCCTAAGCTTACTACTTCGTAGACCTCCAGGCCGTGAAGCCTATCCCGGCGATGTTTTTTATTTACATTCAAGGCTATTGGAGAGAGCAGCGTGTCTGGAAAAAGGCGGCACACTTACCGCTCTTCCCATAATCGAAACTCAAGCCGGAGATATATCTGCCTACATCCCCACAAATGTAATTTCTATCACCGATGGGCAGATTTTCTTGGAAACCGAACTGTTTAACAGTGGTATCCGCCCAGCTATAAGCCCCGGACTTAGCGTGTCTCGTGTAGGCGGCGCAGCCCAAACCAAGGCAATGAAACAGATTGCCGGGCCTCTGCGTCTAGAATACGCCCGATACCGTGAGCTTGCAGCCTTCTCTCGCTTTGGGTCTGACCTAAGCAAGGAGACAGAATTGGCATTGCAAATGGGCGAGCGGGTAGTTGAAATGCTAAAACAACCCCAAAGCCAGCCCCTGCCATTTGAGGAGCAAATTGTTTTCCTATATGCTGTAACTCAAGGAAATTTCATGCAAGGTGTACCCGTAAAACCAACATCCCTAATGGATAGGACAAAAACTGCTTTATTAAATTACTTCCAAGATTGCAGATACGATATCCATATGGACACTACAAGCAGGGATATATTGGCAGAAATTCGCAATAAAAAAGAATTATCAGCGGAAATTCGTGAGGGTTTACATGAGGCTTTAAAGCTATTTATTTGGCTGCCTTTCGAAGAATTATTATTAATACTCTTCGATGAAGCCAATAATGCCGCCCTTGGTATGTCTGACGACGAAATCCAGCAAGTAGCAGATGCTCTGCTTCTATTCCACTTTAACCAGCGGGATGATGTACGCCGATATATTGCACGTGAGAAGGGCTTTACCAATGCCGCGGAAGATAAGATTTTTCTTGAAATCCCCCATAATAGTCCTATCGCAAAAATATATGCTAATCAAATTGGTATAGCAAAAGAACGCCATAATAAGCGGGTCGCCCATGAATCACAGCAAGCTAAAGATAAAACCATAGAGGAAAGCGACGCCCCTATAGTTGAAAACACAGACGAAATAAATACTCCAGAACAAGCCGAAAAACGTAATCCCCTAATCGCCCCGCTATTAGAACAAGCCATCTGCGAAACCAGCAATTTCTTAACCCGCCTGTTTGAGCAGCGTCACGAAGGCAAAGGTTTTCTTGCCGAAAACTTCACCCAATTACGTGAAGTAAAGTCAAAAGGCGAAGCAATCCCCAAAGAACTCCAAGATTTATGTATCTCCAACCTACGGGCTTTACTAACCCGGGACGAAGTCAAAGGCATTTTGGATAGATACAGAGGCAAGAGTTAACATGCCGTCTATAAAAGCAATTAAGCAGCGGCGCAATGTCGTTAGCAATATGAAGCAAGCTATGAAAGCCATGAACCTGGTGGCAACAGCCAAGCTTCGCAAAACCAGAGAGCGGTGGGGGAATACCCTGCCTTTTTTGGAAGGTACAGACAAGATAATGATGAATGCCGCAAAAAGCCCAGCAACTGCTGGCAATATTTTTGTACAAGGGCAAGAAAAGCGGCATAAAAACACTGGATATATCGTACTAACCAGCGATAGAGGCAAATGCGGTTCTTATAACATAAATATTTGCAAAGCTGTAATGTCCCATGCAAGCGCTTATGGTAAAAACCCGCTGCTTCTTCCAGTAGGGGCACGAGGCGCTGATTTCTTTCTCTCCCAAAGCCAAAATATACATCGGTCTTTAGGAAATATGCCTGAAGCGCCTTCTTACGAGGAGGCTGAAGCCATAGGCGCCCAAATCCTTGAAGATTTTTGCGGTCAAGCAGAAGGGCCTGGGGAAATTGATGAGCTATACATCGCATATACAAAATTTCATACGGTTTTAAACCTAGAGCCAGCGATTAAGCCTATATTGCCAATGTCTTTACGATTTACAGATGAACCGGACGAAAAAGCCGAACCACACGAAATGGAATACGACCCGGATGTAGACAGTTTTTTAGGCTACATGGCCCCTATGTATCTCAATGTGCAAATTTATGGGGCTATGCTGGAAGCAGCCTTGTGCGAACAAGCGGCCAGAATGGTAGCAACAGACACCGCCACCAACAACGCCCAAGAGCTTATCGAAAGCTTAACATTACAATTTAATAAGCAGCGCCAAAGTATTATTACTCAAGAAATTACAGAAATCGTAAGCGGAGCCAGTGCGCTGACATGATGCATATAAGGAGCGAAAAACTTTGAAACCTACAGGCAAATTACTACAAATAATAGGCTCGGTAATCGACGTCCGTTTCGAAGGCCCCCTACCTGCCTTATACAACGCTATAGAAGTCCCAGGCACTTCCCTTATAATGGAAGTGTCTCAGCATCTGGGGGACAATACCGTCCGTTGTATCTCCATGGGCTCTACCGAAGGCTTGGCTCGGGGCATGGATGCCCGGGATACAGGTGCGCCTATATCTGTGCCTGTTGGCCCGGAGACATTAGGGAGGATGATGGATGTACTGGGGCGCCCAATAGATAATAAACCGCCACCCGAGACAGCAGAAAAATGGTCCATCCACCGTAAAGCCCCAGGCTTTGCGGACCAAACCGATAAAGCCGAAATCCTAGAAACCGGCATAAAAGCCATAGATTTATTGTGCCCTTACGCAAAAGGGGGCAAAATCGGCCTATTTGGCGGGGCAGGTGTGGGCAAAACCGTTGTTATCATGGAGCTGATAAATAATATAGCCAGCTTCCACGAGGGCCTCTCCGTTTTTACAGGAGTAGGAGAACGCACCAGGGAAGGTAACGACACATACTACGAAATGATGGCTTCTGGCGTACTAGACAGGGCCGCTTTAGTCTTTGGTCAAATGAACGAGCCCCCAGGCGCACGTATGCGTGTGGGCTTTACGGGCCTTACCATAGCGGAATATTTCCGGGATATCTCCCGTCAGGATGTGCTTTTGTTCATAGACAATATTTTTCGCTTTGTACAGGCTGGGTCTGAGGTATCGGCACTTTTGGGGCGTATTCCAAGTGCAGTAGGCTACCAGCCTACCCTTGCAACAGAAGTTGGCGCATTGCAAGAGCGGATTACCTCTACCAAAACAGGCTCTATTACGTCCATCCAGGCCATCTACGTCCCTGCCGACGACTATACAGACCCATCTGTTGCCACCACCTTTGCCCATTTGGATGCTACAACCAACCTGTCCCGGGCCATTGCAGAAATCGGAATCTATCCAGCCATCGACCCATTGGTGTCAACGTCCAGAATGCTGGAAAAAAGCATAGTAGGAGACAGCCATTACGAAGTGGCCCGACGGGTGCAGTCCACCCTGCAGCGATACAAAGATTTACAAGATATCATTGCAATTTTGGGGATGGACGAGTTATCAGAATCGGACAAGTTGACCGTGGCCCGTGCCCGCAAAGTACAATTCTTCCTTTCACAACCATTTACCGTAGCGGAAAAATTCACTGGTATCAGCGGCAAATATGTAAAAATTGAAGATACCGTTGCCGGGTTTAGACAGATACTTGACGGCGAACATGACCATGTGCCAGAGCGGATGTTTCATAATGCAGGGACAATTGATGATGTGGTTGAGCGATTTGCTAAGGCTTAGGTGGTCCAATGTCCAATAAAAAACTAGAAATATATGTAATTACCCCCGATGCAACCGAGCAAGATAAATACAAATTCCACGGCCATGGCGACATGGCTATTTTACGTTGCCTTACTGGGGATTTCGGGATTTTGCCTGGGCGAGTAGCATGTTCTGCAATTTTAGGCGATGGCCCATTACGCATAATGGAAGATGAAAGCCCAGAGCGCAAAATCGCTGTGTTTGGTGGTGTTTTCCACTTCGAAAGCGATATCCTAACCGTTATAACCCAAAGGGCCCTTCTCCCTGGCGAGATAGATATCACTGCAACAAGCACACAAATCCAAGAACATGAAGCCCGCCTATCACAAGAAATGAATGTAGCCATAAAGGATAAAATCCGAGCCGAGCTGCGCCGCAATAAAGTCTTGCTAGACGTTGCAAGCAAATAACATACCCCCCTTGACACGAACACCGTGTCCTTCTGTATGCTTGCTCAAAAGGGAGGGCAACCCAATGACCCAAATGCAAACTGTCAGCGAAGTTTCAAAAAGCTTTGGCATAACAAGCCGTATGCTTAGATACTACGAGAGTGTAGGCTTAATCATGAGCCAGCGCATGGAAGATTACGCCTATAGAGTATACGATGAGGAATCTATACGCCGACTTCGTCAAGTTATTATCCTACGAAAATTAAGAGTCCCCGTCAAACAAATCCGCGAGATATTTGACAACAGTGATGCGGCAAAGGCAATCGAGGTTTTTGAGCTTAACATAAGGGAACTGGACGAAGAAATCACAGCCTTATCAACGATTAAGTCAATTCTTGCAAGCCTTGTCAAAGATCTGCGGGACAAAGCAAATGTGCGTATTCAACTCAATTACTTAAGCGACAGCTCTGTATTTGCCATTGTAGACAGCCTTTCCTTCTCAAAGAACATTATACAGGAGGAAAAAAACATGAGTGACCTTAACAAAGCCGTAGAAAAGCTGGACAAGCTAACAGACAAAACCGTGCGGATTATTTATCTACCGCCATCGGATGTAGCCGCCTATCAGTATATAGGCGACGAACCAGAGCAACATGTAGGAAAAGTTATTGATGATTTTGTACGAGAAAATGATTTATTTCACATCAAGCCTGATTTAAGGCATTATGGTTTCAACGCCCCCGACCCTGTGGACGAAACCAACTACCACGGTTATGAAATGTGGGTGACAATCCCAAAAAACATGGATGTACCCGCCCCCCTTGTTAAAAAGTATTTCAAGGGTGGGTTATATGGTGCGCATATGATGGTTATCCCTAATTTTGACGAGTGGCAAAAGTTATTTGAATGGGTGGGCAGCAGCGAAATTTATGAATTTAGGGACGACACAAGCATGGGGGGCGATAATATGCATGGACTATTGGAAGAATTCCTAAACTACTACAGCCGACTTAATCGACCTAACACAACCTACGAACAAACCCAACTTGATTTGCTAATCCCTATAAAAAAAAATCAAAATCATAATGTATACCCTTGACGATGATCAATATAACAAATGCAGTGGGATATCGTTTGTCTTTACCAATTTAACTATGGATAAACTGCCGGGTTATATGGATTTGTTGACGAAGTTTTATCCTGTGAAAAAGAAGTAAAATAAAATCCGGCTATGTAAAACATAAAACACCCGCAAGGCATATCACTTCTGACATGCTCTGCGGGTGTTTTTTAGATAACCACTTTCTTAATTAGACTTAACTTAATGACATTGGATTGTGCTCCAGGTTTTTTCAGGTATTTGGTGGTATATAAGATTCAAAAAATCTTAATATCTGTGAATAGTGCGACCCGCTTGCCTAAAATCATTCATAATCCTGTAGAGTGGCGTAACCATAAACGCAGTGTTATAACCACCTGAAATTAAACCAACTGCATGACCTTGGGCTGTAATTACAGGACCCCCGCTATCGCCACTTTGACTAGTTGCTGTATAACGTGCTACATAAGACATATTTCTAAATGCATTGCTTCTGCAACATTCACATGTAAAAGAAGCATCGGTTCTGATTATAGTGCCATGCACCATACCATTAGTTTCACTTCCAAAAGCATAGACTCTTGTATTAACTTGAGGGGCAGTTGTTTGTTGGGTTATTGCCCTCCCATTTGGAAAGGTGTTTGTGACCTCAAATATGTTTAAAGTTTGAACATATGCTGCGTTTATTCCTTGATTCGGTAAAAATCGTGACATTACTACTGTACCAATCATACCGCCTGTATTCCCGTTAGGCATGAACCTTAGATCGTCCCAATTATTGAAAACAGAAGCAGTTGTCAAAAAACCTGTAGTATTGGTAGTAAAGCACCTAACCCTGAATCCTATTGTAGCATAATTAGCTCGCCCAAATAAAAAAACCATTCTTCTTACCCTGTTGCCGGGGTTTCCCCAGGTGACGCTCGTGGGCGATATTTCCGTCTGATAATGCTCAAGACAATCGCGACAATAATCGGTGTAATCAAAAGTACTGTTAGCACTATCGCAGCGAAAGTTATAACCACCTTGACCATCGCTCATATCAAAACGAAAGCTACTTTGCTCAAACGCCAGCATGGGTGAATCATATACATACCTTCTAAACCCTGAAATCATATCGTAATTATATACTTCAATGCTTACAACAACCCTATTCATAATAGGATCAGTACTCGTAATCGTAACATTGCGAGCGTATACACAATCACGCCGACTATCAATAATATCCCTTACAGTACTGTGGCCCTCAATCAATTCCGTGCGAGAATACTCAACAAGCACATAGGTTACACCATCTTCCAAGAGACGGCCTATGACGTTATCACTATAAGCCTGTTCGAGCTCTGACTCAACAATAAAAATCAAAAGACTTGCGTCATAATAATTAAGAGCTACACCTCCGAAGAAATCAGGGTACATGACACTACCATCCCTTGCACGTGAGAAACTTGCATCTATTAACCCTATTTGATGAAAGGCTTCGCGCTGATTTGCAGAAAAATTTTCACCATAGATGGCGTCTACTTCTGCCTCTATCGCCAGCAGTTCTTCCACTGTAATGCCAGCTTCCCTTGCGTCTTCTTCTAATAAAAGATCAACCTGTCTTGAATTAGCAAAAGCAACTGTAGCAAAGATACTTGTTACCATTGCCATAACTAAAAGTAAGCCTATTAACTTTTTCTTCATTATCTTTCCTCCCATTTAAACAATTCTAAAATA
>Ga0123355_10020043_pt1 | contig 10663 bp, 6 predicted proteins | sample TergutEmb28metaG_3_FD_89872 | JGI IMG/M metagenome (GOLD analysis project Ga0123355, IMG submission 89872) | Embiratermes neotenicus P1 segment gut microbial communities from Petit-Saut dam, French Guiana - Emb289 P1 | ecosystem: Host-associated > Arthropoda: Insects > Digestive system > Gut ...
ATCACACAACTAACTGAGTGACAGCTGGCAGCAATCACACAACTAACTGAGTGACAGCTGGCAGCAATCACACAACTAACTGAGTGACAGCTGGCAGCAATCACACAACTAACTGAGTGAGAGTTGACAGCAATAATCTAATGATTCGAATCACTGAATGTGCAAGAGATGTCCAACCTGCCGGTGGGGAAGCACAAGTGAATTCATTCAAATGATCAATTCTGCGCAACGAACTGATGCAAGTTACATTACTAAGAAACGTTCGTGCCGGTTTAGGTGTTATATGCACCACTGGCTCTCTCTCTCTCTCTGACATACCCCTTTCAAATACAATTCTTCATGTTTTCTTTAACCTTTCTAATGAGTCCCTTCGGAAGCGTTACTGTGGTCAGTCACGTTACATGGTTGTGAAATGTAAGCAATTTTCACTTTTCCTCTCAAGAACTTACACTGTCAGATGTTTTCTTTCGGGATCTTAAGCAGCTGGCGGGTGGGTGCGACAACTCGTACGTGTAACTGTCTTCGTAACGACAGAGGTGGGGGCATCAGGAAACTTGGCACGGTATCAGAGATGGGAGCAGTGCCAACATACGACCCCAGCTTGCACATGGCAACAGCTGGTCCTTCCAAATTCTGCCCCCACCCCCACTCCACTTCGTTTCATCCTCATTCTTCCCCGTGTTTCAACTCGAGAACTTACCTACCAAATTCTCTCAATATTACAGATCCTAAAAATCGGTGAAAACAAACAGTGGGGCAGTAATGTTAATGCATCACTTTCGCGGAAAACTTTTAAATCCTCCCGAATCAACGATTAAAAGTATTTTAAAAAAACTGGTAAGATACTCGAAATTGCAGACTAAAATTGTAATGGTAGCCATACAATGAATGCGGGGAAACTAATAAAGACGCTGTCTGAAAAATATAACGTAGTAGGAATTTGTATAGAAGGAAATTAAGAATTAGTACAGAGGTTACAGGTCTTGCTACTTCACCTTACCTCAAAAAGCAGGGCATATCTGTGATCAGTTCTCGTTAAGAAATTAATTCATTCCAATCCGAACGTGTTCCAGCGCTGCACGGCAAACCTGTCACCAATATCTGATCCCATACAATGTACTGTTATAAGGTATTAGAGTGGAAACGGAATCTGGTGGCACACGGCGACGCACGGGAGGAGAAGTGAAGGGGAAAGAGGTGAATGGAGTGGGTAGCCAAACAGGCTTCAGTCTGACTCGGAACAGTCCGTCCAGTGTTACTACAATCGTTCTCGCCCGACCCACACTCCAAGAAAGCCAGTACTCGACTGAACTGACACCCCCGCCGATATAAATGGACTCGTCCGTTTCGCTGCAAGACCGAATCTGGTTTCTGCGCGTGTGCCATCACGTTCCGTTTGCACTTTACTCATTTCTGTGACGTTTGTCCCAGGACTTCATGGACCGACAGGTTTAACACTGAAATACTTAAACGCTTCAAACGTTACGTATACCTATGGTCTTCCCGAGCGTCCGAATAAAAAGGTGGTACTGGTAAGTCCTTAGCCCGACCAGGAAGGAAAAAAGCTACAGCGACGAAACTATGGATTTATTCACCACACTCCCCATGAAGCTCAATACACTTCTTAGCCCGTTGCTCTAACTTTTGTAAGCCACTCAAAAAAAAAATTGAAAGTTGTCCGTCCAACCATGTCTCCGCGGCAGCAATGACCTCTGCATCGCACGAAAAATGGTGTTTTTTTTCAGTCCAGGGAACAGGTAACAGTCCGACCTGGCCAGATCCGGAGAACAGGGTGGGTGATCAAGACACTAGAAGCCCAGGTAGGCCACTTTCTGGGTTGCAAGTGCCCGGTGAGTCGGGTGAATTGTCGTGCAAGAACAAGACCCTTTTGGTGACTTTCCCGCAGCGTTTTTCCTTCAAAATGTCCTTCAATTGCACCAGCAGAGATGCGTAATCCTCCGCGTTGACAGTTTGGCCCTTTGGAAGATAATCAATGAGGAGGATGTTGTCTTGATCCCAAAAAATCGAGGCGACAAATTTTCCAGCGGATTTTTGCACTCGGAATTTTTTGGGGAGTATGGGTGAGCCGCTATGCCGCCACTCCATTGATTGTTGCTTTGTCTCCGGGTCAGAGTGATACAACCAGGTTTCGTCCATGGTCACCAATCGCGACAGGATATCATTTGGATCGCGCCGAAAAAATTCCAAAAGTTGCTCAGACGACTGGCATCCTTGATGTTTCTGATCCGCGTTCAGGCTTTTCAGGACCCACCAAGCGGAGAGCTTCCGCATGCCCTAATCTTCATGAATGATGGACTCAACCCGCTCACGTGGGATGCCCAGTTGCTCAGCTATTGATTTAGCCAACATCTGGCAGTCTTCCAAGATTAGCTCGTGAATTTGATCAATAATCTCCGGGGTGGTCACTGTTTTGGGTCGTCCAGGACGAGGCGCATCACAGGTGGAAAAATCACAACGTTTAAACTGGGTCACCCAGTTTTTGACGATGGCATAGGATGGTGCATATTCCCCTAATGTTGCTATCAGAATGGCGCGAATTTCTTTCGTCGCCTTGCTTTGCAGGGGGGAAAAAACTTGATGACATCTCGCGTCTCCATGTTGTTGAAATCGCGCGCGTCGCCTGACATGCCTCCTTTCAGCCTCTGTACAAAGAAAAGACTTGCAATTCGGCACATGAACACACCCTTCTTTCCGACACTATCGATTCCGTCCTACGACATCGGCAAGTAGGTCGGGCCAAGGACTTATCAGCACCCCCTCGTACAGGGACCAGAGGCGGGGCTTTGTGAACACGGTATTGTACAGTTTGGGAAAAGAACGACACATTCTTAACTGCTTGAGCAATTACTCGCTTTGCAAGATCGGATCTGCTCCACTAAGTCAGATAATGTGCGCCCGAGTCTTGAATGTGTTTGGTATTTAACGGCGCTGTGGGTTGCTAAGATTATGTAATGTCAACGATACACGAATGAATATGGAGCGGATACTGGCAAAGGGGAACCGAAGTAAAGGTTGTCGCAGTGCCAATCTGTCCACCACCAACCCCTCATAAAATTGAATGTATTTGAAACAGGGCTTCCGCGGTATAAGGCCGAAGGCTGAGAAAAGAGTTGACGCCCCAAGTCTTCGAAGTTATCGACAGACGTATAGCACCCACCTATTAACTTTGAAAATATAGTTCTGGATTAAAACTCGGTTCGCAATGCCAGTAATACAGCTCATGAAAAACAAGTGCGTTACAACCTTATCGAAACAGCGGCATCTAACCAAAACACTCCGCATTAGCGAAATAAAATCACCAAACGCAACGTCATCAGTATGTGTCCACCACTATATAAACGTGCCACTCATTCCCGACACTTTTCAACCATGTAAGTGGTCATCATTACGGAAAAACTTTCATCAAATTAAGAAGTGTACACGAGCTGACGCTCTTAATTACTTACTTACACACTCCATGGAGCAGAGTCCTTCTTGAGAAGCTAACTGGTTTTCAGCTAGTCAAGAAATTCCCCGCATTTTATGGAACCCAAAGGTTCATTACCGCATTCACAAGTGCCCGCCACCTGGCCGTATCCTGAGCCAGATCGATCCAGTCCATTCCAACCACATCCCACTTCCTCAAGATTCATTTAATATCCCATACACCTGGGTATCCCAAGTGGTCTCTTTCCCTCAGGTTTCCCCACCAAAACCCTGTACACGCTTTTCCTCTACCCCATACGTGCTACATGTCCCGTCCATCTCATTCTTCTCGATTTCATTACCCGAATAATACTTGGTGAGGAGTACAGATCATTAAGTTCCTCATTGTGTAGTTTTATCCACTCCCCTGTTACCTCGTCCCTCTTTGGCCCAAATATCCTCCACAACACCCTATTTTTAAACACCCTCAGCCAACGTTTCTCCCTCAATGTGAGCGACAAAGTTTCAGACCAATACAAAACAAGAAGCAAAATTATAGTTCTGTATATCTTAACCTTTAGGCACCATGCATCCTATATATAGGACAGTCGTAACGCTTCTTATATATACAATCAACAATATATTGAATGATTTTTTTAGACTTGCTCCCACCATCCCCGTTTATTCCCCTACAAAATGTCGTTTTATTTCACAGTGTTACATTTTTTAGGTTCATAAAATATTCACATTTTACACAAATGGTGTGTTGAAATTTAAATGTCCATCTCCAGGACCAAAGGGTTAATCTTTAAATTTTTGGAATGACAGCAAATGCTTGCTGACTTCAATCACAGCAAACAGTTTATAAAGTAAAATATCCGTAGGTTGGTATACACTTGAAGGTAAGTCGATGCAAGTCGTGTTATTAGCAATTTTAACACCTTTTCGTGACCGAGTATTATATAAAAACCACAGGTAGGACCAAATTTTCTGCCGTTCATACGGAGATCATGTATTCTTATTTGGCTATCGCAAGTGATAGGGTTTGTCTGGATGGTACAGGAGTCTCCACTCTACACTTTGCTGGTGTAAATAATGGTAATTAGACGAGCGATAAACGTAGTTTTAAACTTCGATGCAGAGAATACCCACTACATGAGTTTGGCTGCAACACTAATGACGCCTACCCCCACCCTTAATTTGAACTCCCTTTACTTTGGCGCAAACGTGTAAGTGCACCTGAACCTCACACAACACGACTCATGAATCAGTTCCAAACTCTCATCCTACCCTTTCTGTAACTCCATGTCACTTACATGTTCCCACTACAACACTAATCTAATCGTTATTTAATGAATGCTCCCCATTCGTAGCTCTAACTGAATTGCAGCAATATAATTAAATCATAAGTCGTGCCTCCTGCAGAAAGCTGCCTAAAACTTGCACGAACAGCACCATTAGTAGCTCCAGGTTTAGCGTTACAACAAACATCACAGCAAAATTCATATTAGAGACGGTAAAATGTGTGGGGACGACTATTATTAATAACACACAGCAAGTCACAATACGCATCTCGAGACTACTGTTAATGAATACTTGTATATCCATTTGGTGAACAATCTGAGATCACGTCGTTATTTGTAAATGAAATTTAATACAGAAATTAATTCCCAGCAACTTAGGTTATTATACTGTCGAAGTACTTTCTGTGGCACAGATGACAAAATGACAGCGTGTAAACAGATACACAGTGGCACAAAAAGAACGCACTTTTTTTCAAATAATTGTAACTTTTTTATTTTAAACATAAAAAATTATGTTAACCCCCCAAAAAACCTGTAATAAATGCAGTTTTGATTACTTACAGTGATTACTCAATTACGGAAAATTATATCGGAAAGATGGCGTCCTTGCCGTACACACGTCCGGAGGCTCTCCTCAAAGTTCTGCATCAAATTTACTAACATTTCTTGTGGCACAGTTGCAATTTCTTCGCGAATGAAATCTTTCAGATCGTCGACTGTACGAGGTTTTCGAACGTAGACTTTTGATTTGAGGTAACACCAAAGAAAGAAATCGCAGGCAGATTAAAAAACACGCGTTCTTTTGCGCCACCCTGTACTATTCATAAGCCACTGACATTTTACTTACCAGATTAACAAATTCCAACATACTTATCAGTCATTTTCGACGACAGACACTACTAATGCAAGAATTTAGATGTCGTTAAAACACCAATATTAAGGTGAGTGAAGCGTAAACTTGTTTCAGGTTAATCAGCTTGTAAGTATCTCTGACCATGGCGTGTTAGATGCTAGTGACTAGTTTAAAAAACATGCAAATTAATTAGAAAAAAAATTATTGAAAATCTAAACGAATAACAAAAAACTAATCAACTAACAAAGCTACTATATTTGTGACAATCTGATAACTTTTACTTCTTTATAACCCATGATCAAAGACCTTTCTAGGCACTCTATTCTGATTTATCAGAGAAGTGATAAGACTATTTAAATGCGGCAAAAGGTCACACAAGACCTCCACTACAATAAGTATCACTGTGGCAAGGTCTGTAATATCACATTCGGCCACAGGCAGGGACCTGGCGTCACAGAACACAAACGTCCAACTCCTAAGCAGAACTCTCATCTACGAGGTTGTATCCAAAATTTTCCAGAGTAGTGCCGCCATCTATACAGCAGTTGTGGCAGCGCGAAGCACCGGTATACGGTAGGACTATCATGTCTAATGAGTCAGTGTGCCAAGTTGCACATAGCTGGGTGGACGTGGGCAGTTTTCATACGCGTTTGTTTGGAGTCGTGTACGTGACCTATGGCGATTTTCACGATGGATCAGACGAAGGAACAGCGAGTGTGCATAAAATTTTGTGCAAATCTTGGGAAAAGTGCTACAAACACCCTCAAAATGGTTCAACCAGCCCTTGGGGACCAAAGCTTGAGTTGTGCACAGGTGTTTAAATGGCATGTCCGGTTCAAGACCGGTAGCACATCAGTTGACGATGACGAACACAAGTGAGAACCAGAAGCTGCACAACTCCTGAAACTGTTGCACTAATTCGTCAGGATCGACGTCAGACCTTTCACGACATTGCTGTCGAGTTGGGAATTGGTTATGGTACATGCCAACGGGTTCTGACGGAAGAATTGGGAATGCACCATGTCGCAGCCAAATTTGTGCCCAGGATCCTGACAGCTGACCACAAGCAGCAGCGCGTCAACGTCTGCACTGAACTTCATCAGCTCGCCTCCGATGATGAAACCTTCTTGTCCAGGGTCATCACTTGTGATGAGTGCTGGGTTTATGGTTACGACCCTGAGAAAAATCAACAATCCTCCCAGTGGAAAAGCTCCACTTCACCAAGGCCAAAAAAGGCCAGACAGGTGAAAAGCAATGTCAACAGCATGATCATCACTTTCTCTGACGTCAAGCGGATTGTGCACAAAGAATTTGTCCCAACAGACCAAAATGTGAATTTCGGATTCTACTGCGACGTTTTGCGGCGACTGCATGAAAACGTGCGAAGCTGTCGCCCCAAACATTGGCGAGAACAGACCTGGCTGCTTCACCACTGCTCACACTTCCATCTTCATCCACCAGTTTCTGGCGAAAAACAAGATGGCTGTCATCCCCCACCCAACATGCTCCCCCGATTTGGCACCTTGTTACTTATTCCTATTTCCAAAAATGAAATTTAAGCTGAAAGTACGCCGGTTTGATAACAATGAGGAGATACAGACCGAATCGCAGAAAGTGCTTGACACACTGATAGAAAAGGACTTCCAGAAAGCGTTCCAAAAATGGAGGAGACGGTGGGACCGGTGTCTAAATGTGGAAGGGAACTACTTCGAGGGTAACGGCGGCCGATAGGCCTCATTGTGAGTTTTACGATTTTTACAGCGTCAGTCCGGAAAATTTTGGATTCCACCTCGTAAGCCTTGAGTGGCCTGATGGCACGTGCATTAAGCAGACAGACCACATGAATCGGCATAATCTTCTTGCAACGTAGTGAAATTCTGAACCTCCACCCCCTCCCCCCGCAAGATATCACGGTTCACATGTTGTGACCGTGACACGACTTAACTACGGCAAAGTATTCTCCCGAAAGGTAACAACTCAGTTACAAAATGCTCGCTTGCCGAAATGCGTAGCAATTATCAGATCAGTTGCAAGCTAACGATACTAACAAACCACCACAGGGCTCTTTGTAGCTGTTGTTGAGCATTACCATCAACTCAGCAGTGTTCTAATAAGGATTTGAACTTTGAGCCGTCCGCTTCTGGGACGTCTCCTAGCCTGCCCTCTGGAAAGCAAGACCGGTTCGTTTCCCCTTTCACTGCTCCCTGTGTGAGGCTATCGTCTGACCACTGGCTGCTCTCGCGGAAAAGTGAAAGGCATGGCGTGCCCCGAGTTTTCCTTTTGAGTTTCGATTTTTGTATTACTGACTCGTTCTTCTGGATTCAACTCTACCTCTACTGGGACCTCTCTGGCCGGGCCAGGAGCCATAAGCTCCTTCTTCTGTTGTTTCTTCGAGCAGAGCTACGCAGGCGATCGAGGGCATGGTTGGCAGGTAAAGTTTGGTTTCGGACCGTATTGTTTTCCCAAATTGAAGTCTGGTCATACTTGGCTATGAACCCTGACGTCGGCCTAGCGTCTGCCTCGGCATGGGCTGGTACAAGCATACCACCCCGTAAGTGATACCATTCAGTTTGTCCTCTCAAGTGAAAATGATATATTTTGTTATTCTGTTGCTTCCTATATTGATTGTATGGTTTATTACGCACGATAAATGTAATACCGAGTCGGCTGATGTATCAAGTCCTGTACGTGTTTTCTGATCGGCTGTGGATTTAAAGTTGTTGTGATGTAAGATTACATGAGTCGACATAGTACTGTTTTGGTTATACGATTTCTCTGGTTGGCTGTGTTTTTCTGTGCGTATTGTAAACTTACGTTGAGCCAACAGGTGTATGTGTTGAGAAATTTATGACCGACTGCGTGCGTGGTTGAAGCTTAAGTTTTGAAGCAATCATTTTCATTGCACTTGTTATTGTTCTACCATTGTTCTATGTTGAATTTGTTAATACAATTGTTTCGTCATTCTACTTGGCATTGTATCTTGTCTGTGTTACTTATCCTGCCACAAGACCCCAATAACCGAAGTTCGGTGGCTCAAACGACCGAGGACGGAGTATGTGCCAGTCCTCGGATGAACACCAAGTGTCACTACCCCTGTGGGGAAGGTACCCGAGGGCTCAACTTATATTCGTATCCAGTTCGAATCTCAGTCCGCTCACCGGTATAATCTAACCCAGCTCATCAGTCGGCCGCATGTCTTAATCCCTGGCAAACTGCATGTCTTAATCCCTGGCAAACTGCATGTACTAAGTAGCGGAACAGTAATTTTATAAATAATTGGACACTTTTAATACTATTTGTATTATTTCACGATTATTAGAGTACACATATGTTTGCCTGTGTGCATGCGTCTTTGAAAAATTTATGCACTGCTAGCCCCGGTATCACGTACACGGCCTATTATATCCTGGGTAGGAAAAAGACTACTTGCTTACGTTAAGGTTTAAACTCGCACTGTTCAAATCCACCCCCCTAAATATTCTTACTGTTCCCAATTGGCCAACTGTTTAAATCCCACTACTCCCAAACAGAATCAACAGTCAAAATTTTAAATAATTTGTTTCTATTGGCTCACTTACGTAACGCTGTTCCCGTATCGAACTAGAATAATCTCCCCTGGCCTTCTCTCTCTCTGTCACCCTCTCACTCTCTCTAACTCTCTATCCCTGTAAGCTGCTATACCAATCCGTTACACTCGCCATTCCACCCAAACTAAATTACTAATTAAAACAAATCCATCCATTCTATCAAATGCATAACTTTAACACCTCATAAACCTTAAACTAACTATAACGGTTATACCGGTAATCCAACATCAAGTGCTCCATGGGACAGAAACCCCATGGTCTGGCCCCGATCCCGTGGACCGAACACGATCACGTTCGGCACGGCACATTGCATAATAATTCTAAAACTTCTGCCAATGTTTTAAGCTTCCCTGTTCACATTCTGATGGCTTCTGGCTTCTACAGACAGAATGGCTGGCAGGGGCACGTGCATCCACACACACAAAATCTTCCCTTGTGATACACGAGTAGACACAATTCCGTCCTATCGTCTATGATACCGTACTCGTGTTTAGAATCCACCTATTCGGCCTAATTAGATTTCAATACTTACACTAATAGAGATTTTGTCCCCTTAGCGTCAAACTTACTGGCGAAACGTGCGGTCGGAGTCCCAGTACAGCCGCTTTATTGCCGGTTAACCACTAACAGTGGTGTGGGGTTAAGAATTTACATCGACACACTGCCAATGCTGGGAATACAATAGGTTGTCCATCCCGTATCCAGTCCCCACATTACAAAGTATTCACGGCTCATACCGTTAAACAATTAACTTAATCAGGTAAATACTTAAATTTGTACCAATGTTTTATTTCTCTACATAACTGTAGTCACAAAACTCCCTTTCTTACACAAGCAGTAAAATGTTTAAGCTTCTTTCCTGCGAAATATAAGCGCTTCTTGAGCAACTGGTTAACGGCTTTGAAACCTTCTGTTATATTGGTCTACTAAAAGAGACAGGAAAAACCAACGATAAAACCAAACACCGACTGTTAAAACAGCCATACACTTCAAATTCTTTGTACCAATATACCTAGTTGCCTTTGATCTTTAAAGTAAAGCAGTTATGTGTTAATGGAGATTAATGTCCAAATGTCAAGAAAACTTTTATTATTTCGTTCTTCACAGAAAATAGCTCATATGTCAACGAGACGCAATAAATGCAAAAGATAAAGTAATCAGAAAGAGATATATTCTTAACAATATGGAAACAGTGATTTCGGGTTTCCACCGCTTAATTGTTGAGGAACGAGGTCTTCGAGGTTACTGCACCGTGTGGTTGGGTTTCTTCCGACGTTTCGAAGAACGTACCGCCTTCATCTTCAGGGTTACGAGTCAACTGACATACTAATAATCCTAAATATGAAGGCGAAACGATTGTTCGAAACGTTAGGAAGCAATTACTGGGGGTACGAGCGAGCCCAGACGACCTTGTACCCGGCCTTTCTAATGATTCTCCTCGTCAAAGGGAATATCGGGGGGGGGGGGGGGGGGGGGGGGGGCAGGGGGGGAAG
>Ga0123355_10020044_pt1 | contig 10663 bp, 11 predicted proteins | sample TergutEmb28metaG_3_FD_89872 | JGI IMG/M metagenome (GOLD analysis project Ga0123355, IMG submission 89872) | Embiratermes neotenicus P1 segment gut microbial communities from Petit-Saut dam, French Guiana - Emb289 P1 | ecosystem: Host-associated > Arthropoda: Insects > Digestive system > Gut ...
CCAATAATTTCCATATTTTGTAACTCCTTCCGATTTGTCGTGATTCCCCTCTGGGGAGGGGGGACTCTTGTAGGGCGCGACGCCCTCGGCGCGCCTTGTTGAATTCTCCGGCGTGCCGGGGGCGTCACGCCCTACAAGACCGCCCCTACACACAATCCCTCATCCCCAACACCATGCACTCAACGCAAGCCGCATAATTCCCGTTCGCCGCAATCATCTTACTATACTTCAAATATACATCCAACATCCCCGCGACCTGCACCAAGCCCCCTTTAACAAAGGGGGTGTCAGCGTTAGCTGACGGGGGATTCTGTTGTATTCGCAACTGCTCCTGCAAATACAACCCAATAATCTCCAAAATAGCGCCCGAATTTTTCTTATTCTTCTTCGCGAAAGCAATCAACTCATACGCCGCCGTAACTTTGCCCGACATCAACGCCGACATATATTTTAGTATATCCTCGCGCAACGCCGCCATTCCCTCATCCTCTAAAAGATACCGCAAATGCGCGTCTTTGTCAAGAGGCGAAAATTTCACAACCACCGCGCGCGACAGAATCGTCGGCAAAAACGTGTTGGAATTTTCAGCAAGCAGTATAATCGTACAATAACTCGGCGGCTCCTCAAACACTTTAAGCATAGCGTTCTGCGCCGCGATAAACGCCGACATAACCGAAATCGAATCCGCGTTCGGAACAATATAAACTTTCCGCTCCGCCCTATACGGCTTAACGTAAATCTCCGCTTTCATCTTGCGAACAGTGTCAACCGAAATCTGAATTTTCTCCGCCTTTGCCGAGTCGTACAGCTCGTTCGTAATAATCCGAATATCCGGATGCGACGATGTTTCACCGTCAATAAAATCTCGCACGGCGCTATCGCCGCAAATCTCCGCGGCAAACTCCAACGCTGCGGCTAACTTGCCAACGCCATTCATGCCTTCAAATATATACGCGTGCCCAACTTTCCCGCTCTCAACCACACGTTTCAATATGTCGTTCATAGACTTTCTCCTATCTTTTTCAAAACACCCGCCCTGCGGGCACCCTCTTTGCTAAAGAGGGCTTTAAAAGCAATACGCCAACCCAATGCCCTCTTTTGAAAGAGGGTGGCAACGCCGCTTTTGCGTTGACGGGTGTTTGTGCGGACACGCATTTTGTGTCGCGTGTGGGGCAACGCCTCACCCTGTAGGGGCAGCAACCTGCCGCCCGCGGCTACAACGCCAACCCTAATTCGTAGGGAACGCCGCCCTCTGCGTTCCGTTTTAAATTTGTCACTTCACTTGCGGGACGCTGGGGACAGCGTCCCCTACAAACTCTCGCCCCTATTTTCATATATTATCCTAAGCCCCTCCAACGTCAGCAACCTATCCACAAAATCAATACCATCCGTACACTCCGCAATCATTGCCGCAAGCCCGCCCGTCGCAACAACCTTAACTCCTTCACTTGTAGGGCGCGACGCCCCCGGCGCGCCTTGGGTTTGCGCTTTTATGCCCCCTTTAATAAAGGGGGTGTCGGCTAAGCCAACGGGGGATTCTTGCGGTGACTCCTCCAACGCCCTGCCCGAATTGTCCATTATCCATTGTCCATTGTCCATTGTTTTCAGTTCCTCTTTAACCCGCTTAACAATATACTCAACCTGCCCGACATATCCCCAAACCGCGCCCGACTGCATACTCGCAACGGTATTCGACCCAATAACGCTCGCAGGCTTAACAATCTCAATCCTCGGCAACTTCGCCGCTTTCTCAAACAAAGCGTCCATCGAAATTTTTATCCCGCTTGAAATCACGCCGCCAACGTAATCGCCGACCGAATTTATCGCACAAAACGTCGTCGCCGTCCCGAAGTCCACAACAATCAACGGCGCGCCATACTTCGCCTTCGCCGCAACCGCGTTCACCAATCTATCCGCGCCAACCTCTTTCGGATTATCAATCCGCACCGAAATCGCCGGCACAATATCCTGCCCGACAATCAGCGGAATTTTCCCGATATAACGCCGGCAAGCGTTAGTCAGTGAGTGCATAACCGGCGGCACAACCGACGAAATAATAACGTCCGAAACCGCCGACTTATCAATCCCCTCGTGCGACATCAGCTGCAAAAGAAGCATCCCGATTTCGTCCGATGTCTTGGTCTTATCCGTCGACATTCGAAAGTTCGCCGTTAACTCCTCGCCGTCAAATATCCCGGCAACAATATTCGTATTCCCAACATCAATAGCAAGCAACATTTTAATCACCCGAAATAATTATAACGGCGGCCCGCGCTTTGCGCGCGGCAATTACCGTTCGCCGTTTCAATAACGTTTTTTGTTATTATAACACAAACAAAAATAATTTGCACCATTTTTTTTTAATTTCATATAATGTTTGTGTAGAGAACTAAAAGCCTCCTTTAATAAAGGGGGTGCCGCAAGGCGGCGGGGGATTCTTAAACAAGACCCCTCAGTCAGCTACGCTGACAGCTCCCTTATTAAGGGAGCCATAATAAAGGAGGCAACCAAAATGGATTTACAAAAAATGTTATCTAAGTTCAGCCCCGAGCAGTTAGAGCAAGGAATGAAGCAGCTCAACTTAACTCCCGACCAAATGAACGCGGTTAAAGGCGTAGCGAACGGCGCCGACCCAAGCAAAGCGGCAGGCAACTTCAACCAAAACGAAATCAACTCGTTCCTTAAAAACAACCCCGAAATGGCGAAACAACTCAAGCAAGCCAATATGATGAGCATGATAAGCGATATATTCAAGAAATAATTGTCATATACTGTAGGGGCGGTCATTGGCCGCCCGACACCCTCAACGCCCGACTTTCACAAACCCTCTTTAGTAAAGAGGGTGGCACGCGTTCTTTGCGTGACGGGTGTTTTGTAACCCGAAAGGAGGCATAACCGTGGACGGCTTAGAAAACTTAGACTTAGGCAATCTACTCAAAAACGTCGATATGGATAAAGTCAAACAAATGTTCGCCGCAATGAACAGCGGAAATTCCAACGACAGCGAACCCGACGAACCGTTTGACGTCGAACCAATCATCGAAGACCCTCCAACCGCGCCGCCTTTCGACCTCAGCAATATCGACCCGAATATGCTGAAAAATATGTTCACAATGATGAACGGCACAAGTGGCGGCGATTCAGACAACAACCCTCTCGGCGGACTCGCCGGACTTCTCGGCAACGCCGGAAAGTCAGGCGGCGGAAAATCCGCAGGCGGCAATTCTAACCCAAGCGGCGGAAGCCGCCACACCGCAATGCTCCACGCGCTCAAACCATACCTAAGCGTTGAGCGCCGCGGCAAACTCGACATGGCAAGCAAGCTTATGAGCCTCGCGCAGTTCGCCCCATTATTTAAGGATATGTTGTAACCCTGTAGGGGCGGCAACCTGCCGCCCGCCGTAAAGGACTGAATACTATGTACAAACGCTACGAACCAAATCAGAATACAAGGCGCGAATCGGAACGCCGTCACGAACACGAACGCCACGAACGCCGCGAATCCGACCGCCGTCACGAATCTCTCCGCGACGAGTATGTTCCCGCGCGCCCAAATCACTCCGAACGCCGACATGCCGAACATCGCTCAAATCACAACATACACCGACACGAGCATTCGCACGGCAACCACCGCCACAATCACGAACATTCACGCGGTCAACATCACGAGCATAATCACCACGAACACTGTCACGATAACCGCCGCGACGAATGCCGAGACCATCACAAACCGCGAAAAAAAGATAAAAATCCCATATTAGGATTTATCCCAACTTCAATCTATAATCCCGAAGACGGCAAAATCCTCGGGTTCCTTTCAGTCGAGGATTTAATCCTAATCGCGCTAATTCTAATGTTCCTTGACAGCGACGAAGAAGGCGACAACCTAATGGTCTACGCGCTCATCTACGTCCTCGCCTCCGACTGGTTTGATATGGAAGGCTTCCTCGGCAAATTTTTGTAAATAAACGCGAACTGCTCGTACTCATCTTGCCACTCTGTCAACTCGCCTTTGTTTTTCTTGTCGCCGTCTTTGGCGCAAATTGCCGTTTTTTTTGGCGTTTGCGTCCATAGGCGACCGGGATTGTTAAGGGCAGAGTCCTTAACGCCCGCCCGGCAGGGCAAGCCCCTACAAATCCGTCATACTAAGCGAAATCCGCATCTTCGCCACATCAACCTCAAGCACCTTAACCTTCACAATATCTCCAACCGACACAACATCCATCGGATGTTTAACAAACTTATCCGCCAACCGCGATATATGGACAAGCCCGTCCTGATGAACCCCGACATCCACAAACGCCCCGAAATCAATAACATTCCGCACCGTTCCCGTCATAATCATTCCCGGCTTCAAATCCTTAATATCCATAACATCATCACGCAGCACAGGTTGCTCAACCTCGTCACGCGGGTCGCGGCCGGGCTTTTGCAAAGCCTCAATAATATCCCGCAACGTCGGAACTCCAACTCCAATTTCCTCTGCCAACTTCACCAAATCCGCGCGGCTTGCCTTTTCTTTCAGCAACGCAAGCTCGCCATTCTTCACATCATCAAGCGAATACTCCAACTTCTCAAGCAACGCCTTCGCCGCGTCATACGATTCAGGGTGAACCGAAGTATTGTCAAGAATATTCTTCCCCTCAGCAATCCGCATAAATCCCGCGCACTGCAAAAACGCCTTATTCCCAAGCTTCGCAACTTTCAGCAACTCTCGCCGCGTTTTGAACGAACCAACTTCCTCGCGATACGCGACAATATTCTTCGCCACCGTCAAATTAATCCCCGAAATATAACTCATCAACGCATACGAAGCCGTGTTCAAATCAACTCCAACATCGTTCACGCAATCCTCAACAATTCCGCCCAACGCCTCGCCAAGCCGTTTCTGATTCACATCGTGCTGATACTGCCCAACTCCAACCGACTTCGCGTCAATTTTAACCAACTCCGCAAGCGGGTCCTGCAGCCGCCGCCCAATGGAAATCGCCCCGCGAATCGTAACATCGTAATCCGGCAACTCCTCCGACCCCTGCTTCGACGCCGAATAAATCGACGCGCCCGCCTCGTTAACAATCGCATATTTCACCGCCGTAAATCCAAGCTCCCGAATAGTCTGCGCGATGAAAATTTCGCTCTCCTTAGATGCCGTTCCGTTTCCGATTGCCACAAGCGTAACACCGTGCTTATCCACCATCCGCTTAACAAACGCTTTCGCATCCGCAATCTGCCGCTCCGACTGAGTTGGGAAAATCACGCCCGAATCAAGCACTTTCCCGAACTCGTCAACAACCGCCATCTTGCAGCCCGTCCGATATCCCGGGTCAAGCGCAAGCACAACTTTCCCACGAATCGGTGGTTGCATAAGCAAGTTCTTCAAGTTCTCCTTAAACACCTTAATCGCCTGCTCCTCCGCAACAACTGACAACTCGCCGCGAATCTCGTTCTCAATCGACGGCTTAATCAACCGTTTATATCCGTCCTCAATCGCCAATTCCACATAGTCGGAAGTGATGGAGCGTTGGTTTGGTAATTGAGGGACGTCGAGGACGCCGTCCCCTACAGGGGTTGGCGACATTCCCGCAACAAGTTGCTTCTTCAAATAATTCAAAATCCGCTCGGACGGCGGCTCAATCCCAACCGACAAGAACTCTTCTTTCTCTCCACGGTTAATCGCCAAAACCCTGTGCGGCTGAACTTTCGCAACCGGCTCGGCATACTCGTAATACAACCGATACACGCTGTCCTCGTCCTTGGAATTCTTCGACTCAAGCATTCCCTCACGGAACGTCACGTCACGAATCGCCTTACGGAACTCGGCGTTGTCCGACACATCCTCGGCGATAATATCGCAAGCTCCCGCAAGCGCGGCCTCCGGTGACGGGACCTCAAGCCCCTCTTTCACATCGCTTCCTATATTAATATACTCGCTCGCAATCTCAAGAATATCGCCGTCAACCAACTCTTGCGCCATAAGGATTTCCGCAAGCGGTTCAAGCCCTTTCTCCCGCGCAATCATCGCGCGAGTTCGCCGCTTCGGCTTGTACGGACGGTAGATGTCCTCAATCTCGGCAAGTTTGGTAGCCTTGTCAAGCGCCGCCGAAATCTCGTCAGTCAACTTGCCCTGCTCGTCAATCAACCGCCGAACTTCCTCGCGCCTATCGTTAAGATTCCGCAGATACGTCAGTCGGTCGAAGATGTCGCGAAGCGTGGTGTCGTCAAGTTCGCCCGTTGCCTCCTTTCGGTAACGCGCGATAAACGGAATGGTATTCCCGTCATCTATCAACTCGACAAACGCCTCAATCTGCTGCCGCTTCAACCCAAACTCCTTAACCAAAATCGCAATAATGTCCATAATGCTATCTCCTTTGTATGTGTTATCTTGTAGGGGACGCCGCCCTCGGCGTACCGTTTTCGAAATTACACTTCGCTTGCGGGACGCTGGGGACAGCGTCCCCTACAGAATGTCTCCTTCACCCGCGGGCGACCGAGGACGGCCGCCCCTGCGAGCGCCATTTTTATCCCCAGTTTTTCTTCAACTTTTCACCACGTTTTCCACAATTGTTTCACGTGAAACAATTTTCCAACGCCCTTTTTCTACAATTCTATTGACAACCTTGTCCTATTCTATTATAATAACAGAATACGTTATTGAAACGGCGAAATAAAATTGCCACGCCGCTTTCGCGGCGAGCCGCCGTTATAATGGTAATCATATCACATTACAGAGGAAGTGTCAACTATGACAGCAGGAAAAATTTTGGCGATGGCGAATCAGAAAGGCGGGGTGGGCAAAACCACTTCAGCCGTTAACCTTGCGGCGTGTTTGGGCGCGGCGAGGAAGCAGGTTTTGCTTATCGACCTCGACCCGCAAGGGAACGCGACCAGCGGCGTTGGAGCCGAGAAAGTCGGTTCGGCGGCGGATGGAGCTTCGGGCAGTATCTACGACGTACTTATCAACGATGTTCCGATGGTTTCGACGGTGATTAAGACAGAATACGACGGGCTTTGGCTGTGTCCGTCAGGGATTGACCTTGCCGGCGCGGAGATTGAGTTGGTTATGCAAGACGGGCGAGAGAACAAACTCAAGCGAGCGATTGCCGATGTTGCCGCAAGTTACGACTTTATCATCATCGACTGTCCGCCGTCGTTGGGATTATTGACACTCAACGCGTTCACCGCGGCAGACGGTGTAATCGTTCCGATTCAGTGCGAATACTATGCGCTTGAGGGATTGTCGCAGTTGACCGCGACAATTCGGCGGGTCAAGGCGGCGTATAACAACGCGCTCGACATCGAGGGCGTTGTGCTTACGATGTTCGACTCACGAACCAACTTGTCGATTCAAGTTGTGGACGAGGTGAAGAAGTTCTTCGGCAACAAGGTCTACGCAACCGTGATTCCGCGAAACGTTCGGCTATCGGAAGCTCCAAGCTTCGGGCAACCGATTATCGCGTACGACATCAACTCCCGCGGCGCGCAAGTGTACATCGAACTGGCGCAGGAAATTATTAAGGCGAATTAGGTCAATAGGCGCGGCCTAAAAGCCGCACCACTCGCTTGACTAATACACAAATTGTAAATCTCGCCGTTGCCGCTTTACGGCGCAAATCTCGTTTTTTGAGTTTGCGGCCGTGGCAGGCAACCGGTTTTAGTCAAGTTTTTGACGTACAAAAACTTGTTGGATTGTCAAGGACTAGTCCTTGACGAACTTCATTACTATTCACAAAAAGGAGGGCATCATTATGCCTGCAAAAAAGGGATTAGGCAAGGGGCTTGGAGCGTTGTTCGTTGACGTTGGCGAGGAGCAAAGCGCGGAACGCGGCGTGGTCGACTTTGGACACAGCGAAGCGTTGCCGGGCGAGAGGGTTGTTCAGCTCAAGTTAATCGATGTTGAACCGAATAAAGACCAACCGCGGCAGTTCTTCGACAGCGAGGCGCTTTCGGCGTTGTCGGAATCTATTAGAATGCACGGCGTGATTGCGCCGATTTTGGTTCAGAAAACCGATGCCGGAACTTACCGAATCATTGCCGGAGAGCGGCGTTGGCGAGCATCTAAGCTTGCGGGGTTGAAAGAAATTCCTGCAATCGTTAAAGATTACGACGAGTTGGCGCGAATGTCGGTAAGCTTGATTGAAAACTTGCAACGCGAGAACTTGAACCCCATCGAGGAAGCTGAAGGGTTTCAGTTATTAATGGATACGTTCGGGCTTACGCAAGAGGCCGTTGCGGAGCGAATGGGGAAAAGCCGCTCGGCGATTGCGAATTCGTTGCGGTTGGGTAGTTTGGACGATGACGTGAAGATGTTGGTTAAGCACGGCGAGTTGTCTGCCGGACACGCGCGGACGTTGGTTGGGATTCCGAGCGGAGAACAGACGAGCATTGCGGTTATGGCAGTTGACGAGCAAATGAGCGTTCGGGAGCTTGAGCAATATGTTAAAGAGTTGGGCAAATCCAAACCACGCAAGACTTCCAAGCCTGTCAACCAAGTGGATTTGGCGTATAAAGAAGTAGAGCAGCAACTTTCGTATCATTTGGGCGCGCCTGTGAAGTTGGTTCAGTCGAAGTCGAGTTTCAAGGTTGAGATTAAGTGTAATCAGCATACCGAGTTTGACCGAATTATTGATATGCTTATGCGGACGCGGTAGGCGGTAGTCCTCTGCCGGCCGCGGGACGCTGTCCCCAGCGTCCCCTACAAAAAATGGTTATAATTCTTCCATAATATGTCCATACTATTATGGGTGATTAGATGAGACGATTTTTGAGGATAGTTATGGCGATGGTACTGATTTCGGGCGCGTTGTACGGCGCGTGGACGGCATTGGAGCATTATGATAATACGCGCGCGGCGTACCGCGAGGAGTTGGAGCGGAGCCGAATTTTGAATTTTACCAATCAGCAACGGATTTCGGAGTTGATGCAGGAGAATGCGGAACTTCGCGCGGAGTTGGATGCGATGCCGGTATTTGTGGAAAGCACTCCCCCTGTCGGCATAGCCGACATCCCCCTCCCAGAGGAGGACTTGCCTCCCTCCGCGAGGGAGGTGTCACGCAGTGACGGAGGGAGTCACTCCCCCTTGTCGGCTACGCCGACATCCCCTCTCCCTGAGGGGGGCTTACAAAATCTTGAGGAGGATGAGTAAAATGTTGGATATCAAGTTGATACGGAGCGAACCGGAAGTGGTTCGAGCGGGGTTAGCGAAGCGCGGTGAGGATGTTTCGGTCGTGGATAGAATTGCGGAGTTGGATTCAACGCGGCGGGAGATTTTGTTCGAGGTTGAGCAGATGAAGGCGCGACAGAATGCCGTGTCGAAGGAAATTCCGCAGTTGAAGAAAGCGGGCGAGGATACGACGGCGATATTTGCCGAAATGAAGGAACTTTCCGATGCCGTGAAATCCTTTGATGACAGGCTTCGCGAGGTGGACGCTCAAATACAGACAATTGTGTTAAATTTACCGAACCTTCCCCACTCGGACGTGCCTCACGGGGCTACAGATGAGGATAATGTGGAAATCCGCAAAAACGGCGAGCCGAAAAATTTCCAATTTGAGCCAAAAGCGCATTGGGATATTGGTGAAGGATTAGGAATTCTCGACTTCGCAACAGGGGCGAAAGTTACCGGCGCGAGGTTTACGGTTTATCGTGGTCTTGGCGCGCGGCTTGAGCGAGCGTTGATTAATTTCTTCCTCGACACGCATACTGAGAACGGTTACACCGAAGTTTTGCCGCCGTTTATGGTACATAGAGCGAGTATGCTTGGAACCGGGCAGTTGCCGAAGTTTGAGGAGGACGCTTTTAAGATTGCGAATTCGGAGTATTTCCTTGTTCCGACGGCGGAAGTTCCGGTTACGAATATGTTGCGGGACGAGATTGTCGCGGGAGCGGAGTTGCCGATTAGGTATGCGGCGTATTCGGCGTGTTTTCGCTCCGAAGCCGGTTCGGCGGGGCGAGATACGCGCGGGTTGATTCGGCAGCATCAGTTTAACAAGGTCGAGTTGGTTAAATTTACCAAGTCGGAACAGTCGGCTGAGGAATTGGAGAAGTTGACCGCTGACGCCGAGTGGATTTTGCAGTTGCTGGGATTGCCGTATCGGACGGTTCGGTTGTGTACGGGAGATTTGGGATTCTCGTCTGCGATGACTTATGATATTGAGGTTTGGATGCCGAGTTACGGACGATATGTTGAGATTTCGTCTTGCAGTAATTTTATGGATTTTCAAGCGCGGAGGGCGAATATTAAGTTTAAGGAAAACCCGGCAGATAAGGCGCAATTCGTGCATACGCTGAACGGTTCGGGTGTTGCGGTTGGGCGTTGTGTTGCGGCGATTTTGGAGAATTATCAGAATGAGGACGGAAGTGTTACCGTTCCTGAGGTGCTACGAAAGTATATGGGAACGGAAGTGATTTCGTGAGCATTGCAGACAATATATTCATCAATATGTGCCGAGATATTCTCGACAATGGTTACAGCTCCGAGGGTGAGACGATTCGCCCGAAGTGGGAAGACGGAACTCAGGCGCACTCGATTAAGCAGTTTGGTGTTGTGAATCGGTATGATTTGTCGGTTGAGTTCCCGATTTTGACGTTGCGGCCTACATATTTGAAGAGCGCGATTGACGAGGTTTTGTGGATTTGGCAGAAGAAATCGAACAATGTTAATGAG
>Ga0123355_10020045_pt1 | contig 10663 bp, 5 predicted proteins | sample TergutEmb28metaG_3_FD_89872 | JGI IMG/M metagenome (GOLD analysis project Ga0123355, IMG submission 89872) | Embiratermes neotenicus P1 segment gut microbial communities from Petit-Saut dam, French Guiana - Emb289 P1 | ecosystem: Host-associated > Arthropoda: Insects > Digestive system > Gut ...
CCCCCCCCCCCTCCTGTGAACGTTTTGTTGCGCACCCACAGCACAGAAGTGATTTTATTTTATTTTTATAAAAATTTTTTCCCCCAACAAAATATTTGTAAAAAAAAAAAACCTTCCCCCCCCCCCCCCCCCCGCTCCCATTTTTCTAAGCGTAATCAAAGTTTCTAGTTACCATGACAACCAGCTAAACCACGACCAGCCAGGTACTGGTGGTTTAGAAAACATTGCCCCGCTGTTCCCAATTACTCCCAGTATTACAAGACACGGTTTCGTCTAGCGGATTATTTTGTCTTTGAAAGGATCTTCGTGTGAATCACTAACTTCAAATCGTTTACATTTTCGACGCCAATTTCTAAAATTACAAATTTATAAAATTAATGACTTCCCGACGTGCAGTTACATTGCTTCTTGCCCGTCAACCTGACGTAAAATTTAATCCCTTGCAAGAATTGAGAACCCACTCATAACATTTACTACTAGCACTAGTATAACTATTACTGTTACTGTTACTATTACCGTTACTATTACTACTAACGCTACTACTAAAGCTGTTTTCCAAGGATAACTTGTAGATTGATATATACACAGGTCCGGTTACAGCAGTGACATCTAGGAATGTATGGCAAGCTCAGCTTAAATTTCGGATGGTGGGAACCAATTAACGTATAAGAAAATTTCGCAATAAAACTTCTAACAAACGGATCGACTGGATAGCGAGAAAGAAATGGAAGTGTAATATTCAGATGCATCTTAGGGAAATAGTAGAGGCTTACATATTATAGAAAACGACGACAACGAAGACGGCGATGATAACGATTATGATTATTATTATGATGATGATGATGATGATGATGATAAAATAATAATAATAATAATAATAATAATACTTCATTTACGTGCTGACTCAACAGTCTAATTGTCAATTACAAAATCGCCACTAAAGCACACACATAACGTACATAGAAGAACACTCACATACGTACTAAAAACCAATAAAACAATGGAATAGAATTCAGGTATCCAAACACAGATTAAAATGATTCTATATTGTCATACAGAATAAAATTTCACACCTTATACGGGGGTTTAATTGATAAAAATAAATTGATAATGTAAAATATGATTAGATATATTCGGGACAAGGTGTTTTCTAAACTCCGTACATCAACGTCTCAATATACCAAGTTTGCATACGATAAGCAGCTAGGAGGACAACATTTATACTGACAGTCGACACTGAACATTTTTTAAAGAAAGTATGAACAGAAAGTCTCTAAGATTCCGAGGAAGGAACTCAAAGAACTATAGTGCCCAAAAGAGAAGAACAAAGTTTTGAGCCAAGATAAAACTTCATAAACAGAAAGTAGTTAATCAATGTGACGACTCCTGTATCATAACGTACGCAGTTTTGGGTACTCTGTTGCATAAGCATGTATTAGAAGCGTGGAGAAAGAAACTATTACAACAGATAGCTGAAAGTTTTCGCTGGATGCTTTCCAGCTCGTTGGCATCAGTAGAAGTAATGGAATTACAGATAACAGAGGCGTACTCTAATTTAAGTCGAGTGTAAAATTTAACATCAATAAACAATGAGGGGAAGCAAAAGACAAGGTTACAGTGCGAACAGAGTCCGCCAAGTTAAAGAATTCCGAATCAATAATTACTCATAGGTTTTTAGTATAGCCAATACCGGTTAAAAAGAAGTCACACATAATAACGATGGTAATGCTAACAGTAAACAGCTTCGTGGTCAATAACATGCACAGCATAAACGTACGCACAAAACAATGAAAAAGAGGACAGCTACAGAAAAATACACAAAACAATAACAATAAAAAGACACATAACTAAAACATATACATTACATAATTAATATATGAAAACAACTTAATGATAGATATAAAACATTAGAATGATATCTGGTTGAGTATAACATTTCACTTTCTAAATATATCCGTATCTCTGCAAACGAGATTAGCCGCAGATGAACACCTGGCAGAAATATGGATTAGACAGAACGAGCTGAAACACAGAAAACCCTCTAAGACTCTTTGAGTATGAAATCTCAGTCGTAAGATGTGAATGGAAGATAGAAAAAGTTCAGAACTTCCAAAACATTGATTACGAAAACTGCGTCAAACTGAAGCGTTGTATCTTGTAATGTGCGTAAATTTAGAAATTGAAATGCATGAGCATAATTGTAGTCCTTGTTAAAAAAATATAATAAACAAGTATAAAGTTCATCTATACTCATTCAGGCTTTACATCATCCGTCGAGGCAGACGTAGAGTCTAATATAAGCAAATGTAATACAAATAAACTATCAGAAATTGAAAAAGAATAAAATAACAGTGGTAGGAGGATTCAAAGCTCTATTAGAGTGAAAAATTACATAAACAATGGAGTGATGAAAATATAATTTCAGATCGATGAAAACTGTTAAGTCCTTAACACAATCGATACGTGGGATAAGATTCGAAATGTTTGTATTTAAAAAACTCTTTGTTTTTCTACAGAAGGAAATGGCTTCAGTTTTACTTACATTGTGATTCATGAAATTAGCAGCACACCGACCTTTTATAGAAAAAAAATCTAACTGCAGCTGATTGCAGCCATCTAATGACGTAACATAAAAATCCATATTTGTAATGAGTAATTACGTAATATATAACAGCAGTACGTGTATGAAAATGCAAAGAGCCTAAAGGGAGCCTGTGAAGCTCATAAAGTACTAACAAAGGCGGCAATAAACACCAGAAATTTTATCAAAAGAAACTAAGACCGTTCAGGAATTATATATATATATATATATTTGTGTGTGTGTGTGTGTGTATGTGTGCGCGCGCGCGCGCGCGCGTGTGTGTTTGTGTGTGTGTGTGTGTGTGCGTGTGTGTGTGTAAAATAAGTCTAGGGCTCACTTAAGATCGGCGCTACGAACTTACTGAAGGAAATGTGTAGTTCAAATAGGTTACAAAACGTGTGCCTTCAGAGTCACGTTTAACCCAGCCGTACTGACAGCAATTTAATTTAAACTTAGGCTATCAGTAACCTAACCTAACCTAACCTAACCTAACCTAACCACGAATCACAAGTTAAATTGCTGTAGAAAAATAAGAAAGGGTGGAAAAGGGGGAGAAAGTCACTAGTAGAAGCCCTATTGCCATTTATGAAAAATAGATGCAAAAGCAGCTCGCTTCCAATGGGATGGCAAAAACCGCTGCCACAAAGAAAGGTCAAAAACACACTTAAGCTAGGGTGCAAAATTATCTAAACCCCCCTTAGTAATAAAACCTGGAATACCATAATGCCTGTGGATTTAGAGGGCTTTAGTCGCGGTAGATTTCAATGCACAGAATCGGGACCATAAAATATAGATGCAGAATCAAAGGCCAGAATGCCAAAAGGAAGCTGCACCGGTAGAAAAAAGTAATTCGCAACAATCTGTAACCATTGAATACCATCAGCTTTAGGTTTAAAGGAATTTGATTTGTCCTGCCTAAAAGTAGACACATACTTTTAAAATTTTGTGCTGTTTGATTTTCAGTTTTTATCAACGGACTTTAACCATGTAACAACTTTTGTTTAATTCATCCCGTTGTGAAATATCTTATTATAAATTGATAAATGCATTTCCGTCAACCATAACAATTGTTATTAGTCAAATCAACACACGCTACATATTTCGATTGTACTGACAATACCCATGCATTAAATTCATGATATTTAAAATTCAAAATAAAATTCATATATACTGAACTTGTGAGATCTCATAATTTGTAATTCAACTATGCACGACTCTCAGAGTAACAGCAGTCTTAAATAATTTTTCACACAAGTAAACTTTATTACAAATATAAACGCATTTTGTTTCTTTTTAAAATGTCTATTGTATTACTTATTTTCGAAACCTAGTAACTCAGACGGGGACCGCGGGAGCACAGTGATTAAGGTGCTGTGCTACAAATCGGAAGGTCGCTGGTTCGATTCCAGATGGTGTCATTGGAATTTTTCATTGACATAATCCTACGGCCCTGGGTAAAAGCGGCCGGTGCGTAAAGCTGACAACCTCACCACCATCCTGGGCCATTGTCACGTAATCTGGGAACCTTAACTTCCTGGAACCGTCTGGGCACCTCGGGCCTGTAATGGGACGGATTTACCTTTTAGTAATTCAGATACCGTGAAATCCAGATGGAGAAATTATATTTTCCGACAGGGCCACGAGAAACAAGTTGATCAGTGGCTTCAGGAACAGCTGACTTGAGGTTGACAACAGCAGTACTAACAGAAGTACCACAGTAAGCGCAAGACCAATAATTTTGGAAAAATGTTAATTAATAAATTACATAGGCAGAAAGAAAATTGTAAAAAAAAAAGTACAATGATCGAGGGAATACTTAAGGGAGGGGTATTCGCAAATATTAAAATAAATTTCAGCGGATTGCGGTATTTTAATTATGACAAGCAGATTACGTGTGTCAGGATGAAGCATATCGTCGTCGAAAAATGTAACTTTAGGTCACCGGTATTCGAGAACACAAAGTCAAGCACATTATTGCTGTGGACAGCAACGACTCACTAAGCCCAGCGAAATAAGTGAACGTATTTGAATATGGTACTAACAATGACTCAAGTGAAAGTGCTAATAGCGTGTCTAGAGAAAGACCTTGACCTTTGCAGAGATTCCCTTACCTCTGCGCTAGCCGTGCGGTCCTATCAAAAACACAAGTTCCTGTCGCTGGGCCACATTGTTTCTGTTTAACAAATAAGCTCCAGATGATGAACTACGTAACAGAATAACAAAAATATATTCATTTATGATGACGGATTTCGTCATTTCTTCGGTCAGGCTGCATTCACTTTTTTTAAAACTGAAATTTTATTAAAATATATGGGCCCGGTAGCTCAGTCGGTATAGCGACTGACTACGGGCTGGACGGTCCGGGGATCGAATCCCGGTGGGGGCGAGACTTTCCGCCCGTCCAGACCGGCCGTGGGTCCCACTCAACCTCCTGTAAAATGGGTACCGGGTCTTTCCCGAGGGTAAAGTGCGGCCGGGGCCTGCTGCTGACCACTCACCCCCTTCCAGTGCCGCGGTCGTAGAACAGCACAGCTATACTTCTACCCACCCTCTGGGCCACACCGGGCCTGTAACGGGATCACTTTACCTTTATTGTATTAAAGTATATGTGCTTAATGAAAGACGAACCTAACAGGCTAACAGGCTCAGAGTCAAAGCCTATTAACTCAGAGTCTGAGGAATCTGTGTTCGTATCTCCAGATGAAGTCACCGCATCAACTCGGTCTCTAGACTGAGACTCTTCATTTGCTTTTGATACTATGTCATCTATAAATTAAAAATAATATCGTCCCTGTTATGGCACACGTCCTCATTTCAGTTCACACCTTGACATTACAAGATGGAACAATTTTCTTTTCAACATAAAGTCTATGACTGTGCTTTGATCACGAACAAATCAAAACCGTCAGTCAGGCTTTCAAGTTATCGAGTCCTTTTCTCTCCTGATGTGTACAGGCGTCTCCCTTTGTTTCTCTCTCTGTTCTGCCTCCCGACGTTCCCTTTTTTTTTTTTTGTTACTGATACACCACAGTACTTCGCCGTTCTTTCGTCTGCACAAAAAAAAACAGTTGAAATTAAACTTTTCTTTACTGATTCTTGTTTACATACGAGACTGAATGGGTTTTACGAGTATTACTTCCCCAGCGTCACTGCGAATACTCTCACTACTCTATACACTGGTCGCCCTTTCTTATATGTTAATAACAATCCTGAAGTCAAATTTATTCACAGATCTGAGCAGACAGAATACAAGAAAAATAAACGTAGTAATTCACACTCACAAGAAAAAACTGACTTCAGTCCAATGTATTTTCAATGGATTATATCGGTTAATTGTAACAAACGCGTGACGGTTGACCTCTCCCTGCAAAAGCACTGCCAAAGTCAAAGCCAAACTCAAGAGTACACCAAATTACCTACCTTAAGTGCAAAATAAAACTGGCAGCTAACGTAAGGCATACAGCGTACCCAGATAAACTAGTAACATTAAGAACACCAATAAGAACAACGTGACAGTTTGTAATTACAAGCGCATTTTCCACAAGCAAAAATAATTAATTTCAGGTCTAATATCAGGAGTAAAGTAACTGTTTCCAGTGTGTAATTAGAAAAGTAAAGAGTCGAAAGTTAAACACAAATACACTCGACGAAAAACAGTACATCACGCCTTCGTTTATGTGCACTAAATTTAGAGGGAACAGTTATTACCATTCCACCACGGCGTCACCACATAGCGTGTGTCTATCAGAACGGACAAGGGCGTATCTATGTAAACACAACACAGATTATTCAGGTACGTTCTGTCAAATAAAAAATACGATAATCTGTTGAAGAAGTATTATTAAAACTTCAATAAGCTTGCCCATCAAACGACTTATATTTCATTTTCAGGAATAAATCTTTTATGTTGGGGAAAATTTGGTATTTTATCATTGCATGCTTTGGGAATAAATTTGTCTTTTTTCTATTTTTTATACCACTAATGATTTCTATTTGGATAGAAAATAAAGTAATCATATTAAACATGGGAAAACACGCAGTGCTAACATCAAAAGAGCTATCCCCTAACTTAGGACAGGATCATGTCCCCCCACCCCCCTCCCAGAATCCACTAATAATTTCAGAGTGGACAGACGTGGGACCATGGGGGTCACCTCTTACACAATAAGAAAGAATCTGGAAATGCCAAAATGTTCTGTGAAAGAGAAAATATGGTTGGGGTTTAGTTGACCATAACAGGCAGCCATTAAGTACGTATTTGGCCACACAAAAAAGTGCTGTTGATGGGTGGAAAATCATACCCGATAACGTAAGTGAAGGAAGGACGTCTAAGACCTAAATCCAGTTTTCAGTCTAGTATTGAATATAGAATTAAGTCTGAGTCGACCCTTAAGGGATTTTACATTTTACATCCGGAGAAAAACGTGACGCGAAAGGCGATTTTGTTTTGAGCATTTTTTATTTGACCGGTAGGAAGAATAACACATCCCAATCACAGCAATCCTACAATTTTTGTAATGCTAACAATTAACGCTAAGCGTTGGAATCTAAGCTCCACCTCCCCTCTTGATGAAGGCGGTAAATCTGTCACCTGCAAATCTGTTTGACGATCGCAATCAAACACGATCCCTCTACATACATGAGCGGTAGACAGACCGTTGATCAAAGTGAATTTATGAAGCCTGCTTACTGACACCGACAATATTATTGTTACTGATCACATTTCTCGCCATTCAGTCTAGATGCTAGAATGCTGCAACACAGATTTCCTCGATTCTACAGAATTCTTGCCTAACTCGATACCACCCTTAGGGGAAGATGATATGCATTGCTAACCTACCGTACTTGACATGTGGTACCTGTAAGATGGTTTAGCTGCATCTTTAGGAAAGCATTACCCTTTTTTTAATTTACATCTTCGCATAATGTATAACACTGACCACCAAGGACTTGCGGCCCTATCGTGCAGAACTCATTTCAGCGGACAACTTCAAGCTGAAGGATAAAAAAACTCACATTTATCACTGTCAAAACCGATCAGGTGAAACGACTTTTTAAATGACGTCTCATGTAGAAGACGAGCGGGTTTTATTGTCTGCTGTATCATCATTACTTTGCGATCGAAGCAATCACTCAGGTAACACATATGCACGATGAGACGTAACACATATGGGAGAGAGGAGATATACGTACAGGGTTTGGGGGGGAAAACCTCCTTGGCATAGACGAAAGGATAATATTAAAATGGACCTTCAAGAAGTAGGGTGGGGGCATTTACTAGTTTGATCTTGCTCAGGATAGGGACAGATGGCGGGCTATTGTGAATCCGCTTTTGAATGGTCTGGTTCCATGAAGTGTGGGGAATTGCTTGAATACCTAAGGGACTGATAGTTTATCAAGAATGACTCTGCTCCTTGGAGTGAGTTAGTTAGTTAGTTAGTTAGTTAGTTAGTTAGTTAGTTAGTTAGTTAGTTAGTTAGTTAGTTAGTTAGTTAGTTAGTTAGTTAGTTAGTTAATAAATCAATGACTTGGTTCGTTAGTCGTTAGATGGTTGGTTAGTTAGTGTGTTTGTTAGTCGGTCAGTCAGTTGAAGCCTCAGATTCAGTATAACACGTATGTTCCGTATCCCTGAACTAAAGGGAAGAAAGGTGAAATCGAGAGGCACAAGGCCCACAATATATTAGACATATTTTCCGCAAAAGTCCTCGATGCAAACAGCAGACATCCCTGGATGTGGCCGTACTGACCACAGGAGTGGAAATTCTGTCACATGTTTATGACACAACCCACACACAAACACAGCATGTGCGGAAACAGCACATGCACGTCCTTGTAACACGGGCGATTCCGCGACGATTATTATTATTAGTAGTAGTAGTAGTAGTAGTAGTAGTAGTAGTAGTAGTAGTAGTAGTAGTAGTGGTAGCAGTAGTAGTAGTAGTAGTGGTAGTGGTAGTGGTAGTGGTAGTAGTAGTAGTAGTAGTAGTAGTAGTAGTAGTAGTAGTAGTAGTGGTAGTAGTAGTAACTTTATAATGGTATTTACAGTTACTACTTAGAACAAACCATGTCTCTTACGGCACATAATGTTGTAGCTATTCTGTAGCTACAATTCATGGTACTCGTAAAGTTACAAAAATAAAAAACTTTTGTACTTTCAAATTAGTACTTTACGTTGTTTTCTGTAGTTCCTTGATGTCGTTCTTTTCAGTATGTTGTTGAGATATTTTGGGAATGGTTTTGAAATGGTTCAAGTTGCCCTATCATTATTGGTATCACTTTTTTACGTTTCCTATATGCTTTATTTCTATTGCAACGTCTTTGCATTTTAAAATATTTTCGGATCATTATTATCATCATCGTCATTTTGTACCGAAATTGTAGCGTCCTCAGCCTGTGACAGAAAGTAGCCTCCCAACAGTAAGAAAATTCTCCCTATAACATGCCATAAATGCAGAGTGGAAGTAGAGGTATAGATCTACTCTTTCTTTAACTTCGGCGATAAATGGGGTGTGTGGTCAACGCCTCGGTAGCTTTACGCCCGAGAAAGAGACCGCGTACCAATTTTACAGGGGGATGAATGGGTCCCAGGGCCGGTCCGGAATGGGTATGGAAAATCTCGCCCCACCGGGGGTACGAACCCCCGACCGTCCAGTTCGTAGCGTGTCACTACCAACTATGCTACCCCGGCCGCCTCCCGACAGTGAAGTACCTATGATTATAACCTACTGACTAACGTACGGGTGGTCACCCAGGTTGAGGTAGGGTGTAAGGTTGAGAACTGGCAAAAAGTATGATAATTCGACACCAATGGCTGTGATAGGAAGGAAGTGAAGAACAAACCGCATCACCCTGGCTGCATACGAATATTCGGTATGATATCACGTGACAGACTGTGATACCTATAAGAGAAGCTAATACCAAAACACGCCTGGAGAATGTGTCATGACCATGTGAGTTGGATTTAAGTGGCTCAGAAATTCAAGTATCGTACTTCTGTGGAGTGCCTGTTGAAGTATCGACTGTTCCAGGAATACCGTTTAATAAGTGTCAGTCAGGGAGTCAACCAGTCAGTGAACAAAGACATCTATTTGGAGCCGTCCTGAAACAGGTCAAAGGAGACATGTTTTGCGCAATGTGCAGTATATGGCTTACTTTTTTCTTCATAAATCCTTCCGCTAATGACAATTTGTTCCCACACAAAGGAACATCGTCATTATGGGGCGTACATAATTCAGGATATCCGCCACACGATCATAACAAAGCTTAACATAGCCCGTTCAGGACAATGTGCCCTTCCGACAAACAGTAAGAGGAGAATGAAAGAAATTAGGCATTAGGCTGGCAATTACCGGTTGTTAAACAAACTCGTAATTTATACTGGATGCGAAAATAAACACATATCTCCATAAAAGTTAGTTGTGGTAAGTCCTAAAGTCGACGTGAGACATGCAATGAGATGGCATTAAAAGTTCTGTAGATAGTACGACTCTGTTAGAGGTCTTAGGAGCGGTTCCAAATTTGGGTTCTCAAAAAGGACCGAGAAATGACATGTATGTAAGAACAGTGTCTCTCATTTATCTTTTAGTCCCTCTATAACCATAAATTATCACTATTATTATTATTATTATCATTATTAATTTCTGCTTAAGACAAACTCATAGCCTAACCGCCTAAATATTAAATCTCCAGTTAACTAAACCCCGATCCAGTTATTTCAGGCACTGAATTAGGTATGATGACAGCAGACTTGTTCTAGGTAAAATATGTTCATAAAACTCAGAAATGTCAGTCTAGGTAATTGCAGTCGCTGTTATGCTCTTGCCGAGTGCGGTCGAGTGCGGTGAGGGCCGGCAGTGAAATCAAAGTGATCGGACGTATCGAGGCGCGCAGTGAACAGTGAAAGTTCAAGCAGTACAATAGGCCCTGTGGCCGTGGTGTACCTGCTACCATACAAAAACAGTGTTTAGTGTTGCATACTAAGTACTTAGTGTTAAGTCAAAAGTGCCTAGCAAGAGTGCCCATAGACATAGTCAAACCACATAAAACATGTTCCTCCCGGGAACGGCCCAAGCACCAGCAGGA
>Ga0123355_10020046_pt1 | contig 10662 bp, 5 predicted proteins | sample TergutEmb28metaG_3_FD_89872 | JGI IMG/M metagenome (GOLD analysis project Ga0123355, IMG submission 89872) | Embiratermes neotenicus P1 segment gut microbial communities from Petit-Saut dam, French Guiana - Emb289 P1 | ecosystem: Host-associated > Arthropoda: Insects > Digestive system > Gut ...
GCAATTTTGCCGGGATAATCTATGAATGTGTTCTTTTGGAAACCCGCAATCTTAATGTTACTTTGCATATTTATACTTTACTCTTTCCTTGTATTCTGTGCGTTTACCCGCGTTGTAATCCTGTACGGGGCGAAGGAATCCAACTACCCTGCTCCAAACCTCGTTATCCCTGTCGCATGTCCCACATTTCCACTGCTCACCCGCCTGATACCCGTGGTCTGAACAAATGCTAAAGGTCGGGGTTATCGAAATGTAAGGCATTTTGTTGGTTGCAAATATTTTTTGGATAAGTTTCTTTATGACCTCTTTGTCCTCCAACTTCTCCCCTGTGTACAAATGCAATACTGTTCCCCCTGTATAAAGTGACTGTAACTCATCCTGCAGTTTTACAACCTTAAACACGTCGTCGCTAAACCCAACCGGCAACTGTGTACTGTTTGTGTAATAAGGTGTAATTCCACCTGATACAATAATTTCCGGATAACGCTTTTTGTCCAATATAGCAAGACGCGGTGAAACCCCTTCCGCCGGTGTGGCCTCTAGGTTATATACGTTTTTGGTTTCGTCTTGATATTTCAACATTTTTTCGCGAAGAAAGTTCATAACCTTTAACGCAAACTCCTGTCCTTTTTCTGATACTATTCCATCTTTTTCGTTCATGAATTTTGCGTTCAAAATGCACTCATGCATACCGACAATTCCAATAGTGCTGAAATGATTTGCCCAATATCCACCGGTTCGTTCGAAAACACCTGACAAGTAATGTGCACTGTATGGGTATAATCCTTTGCGTGTATGTTCCTCGACGATTTTTCGTTTGATTTCTAAACTGGTGCGTGAAATATCCGCCAACTTACCAAGCCCCGCAAAGAACTCTTCCTCTGTCATGCTCTTATATGCCAATCTTGGAAGATTAATAGTGACAACCCCAATGCTCCCCGTCAATGGATTTGCACCAAACAAACCACCGCCACGCTTCTTCAATTCAGACACGTCCAAACGCAATCTACAACACATGGAAACCGCATCGTCAGGGTCCAAATCACTATTTATGAAATTCGCAAAATATGGAATACCGTACTTACATGTCATTTCCATGACCTTATCCATTACTGGTGAATTCCAATCAAGATTTGTCGTAACGTTGATTGTTGGTATCGGGAAGCTAAATACACGTCCATGAGCGTCACCCTCTAACATAACTTCACAAAACGCTTTGTTGAACATGTCCATTTCCGCTTGGAACTCGCCATAGGTTTCTTCCTGTGGCATACCACCAATAATCACATGTTCGTCACGCAACGCCTTTGGACATGTAATATCCAACGTCACGTTCGAGAATGGACACTGAAAGCCCACACGGGTTGCAATATTCATATTGAACACGAAAGCCTGTAAGTTTTGTTTGACCTCCTCGTATGTCAATTTTTCGTAACGAATGAATGGTGCCAAATATGTATCAAAACTGCTCCATGCCTGTGCCCCTGCACTCTCCCCTTGGAATGTAAATGTCGCATTATTTAATTGCCCAAGTGCTGTTCTCATCCGCTTTGCCGGCTTACTGGACACTTTACCTTCAACCCCTGTGAAACCCAACATCAAAATTTGCTTAACATCCCATCCAACACAATAGGCACCAAAGAAACCCAAATCGTGAATGTGCAATGCACCGCTTCTGTGTGCTTCGCTGACCTCGAACGGATATACTTCGTTCAACCAGTATTTTTTTGTGAATTCCTCACGCACATAGTTATTCAAACCCATAACCGATTTTTTCATGTTGGCGTTGTTTTTGACCGCATAATCGTCCTCACCTAAATAAGTATTAAATAACTTAATCGTAGCCCCTATGAGTGCATTGTCTACACGTGCCCCACGACGCTTTTCACGATACAAAATATATGATTTCGCAACTTGGTCATGTCCGGATTTAATCAAATGACGCTCCACCATATCTTGGACTTCTTCAACCGTGGGTTTTTTTCTGCCGGTATAGCTTTCAAAAAGTTCAATCTCTACACTCTCCGCAATTCTGTCGGCACCCGTTCGGTCTGACCCGCCTGCCGCCACGATTGCCTTGAAGATGGCGTCAGCTATCTTTTGACGGCTATACTCCTGTGTCGACCCGTCCCTTTTAAGTATGTTTTTTACTGTCATTTTTTTCCTCCTATATAGTGCTATGCTATACCCTACACAACAATATATAGTATGTCAACAATTTTTATATACAATATTTAGTATTTTTTGATAAATATTCTTGAAATTTAGTTGACAAATTAACAAATCAAGGTCTCAAGTTCTCATGAATCCACTGATTCATTGCTCGGCTTGCTTCTTTGGACGCTAACTCTTGTGTCATCATGAATTTCGCAATAACCTCTGCGGTTTGCCTGAATGTATTGCTTTCGTCAAAACCTATAATGTCCCACAAAGTGTTTTGGTTACTAGACGACAGCATCTGCATAAACCCAATCGGATTACTTACTGTTCCAATAATTGAGTGCAAGTGCTCCATCGCGATTTGGTCAAGTGTACGATACTCGCCCTCTGTACCAGCTATTTCGTGGAAAAGGTGAATAAAATTATTTGCAGTCAGCAGAATCCTGTTCGCATTGTTGCCGATAGTAAATACATTGTTTACCCCGAATACCGTGGACGCTATTGCATCATTCAAAAATTCTCTTTGTCTTACCTCCGGCACATTTGGTCCACCCATGTGTGGAGGAACCAATACACCATTACGGAAAGTGTCCCACCATGGTGAATTACGCACAACCGGGTACACAATGTTCAACCAACTTCCACCCGCCCAAATTGCACGTGCCAAATTAAGGAAGTTTATCGCAATACCACGTTCCACATTAAATGCCCAAGAAGCGGGTACCGGTGGCAAAAGGAATCCAAGCGCGGCCCCCAACCCCTCACCCAAACGCTGTGACACTTCACTTACTTTACCAACTACCCACAACATTACCTCAACCTTAACTTCTTCAATTGCTTGCTCAACCGCACGCTCCACAATGGCTTGCAGGTTACGCGTGAAGTCTACCAAAGACTGTTGCAAGGCAATCCCTATTTGCGCGACATGATATTCAACAAGGGCTTGAACATCTTGGGTCCTTTCCTCTACCCAGTTATCAATGATGCCTGCAAAAGACAAATCCTCGCGTATCATTTGTTCTATTTGACTGTAAAGACCATTGTCACCGTGTAATCGTGCATTTAATGACGCATTAAATCTGGAAATAACTTCCCCAGCAATATCCGTTCTTCCATATAAATGTGCCGTTGCACCAAAATGCCTGTCCGCAACCTCAACCGAAATACTCCCGCCGATATCTTCCTTGTCCTGCTCGCGTAAATCATTTTGCACAAACCCCGTCGCCGCCGCAATACGCTCAATGCGGAGATTACGGATGCGATTTGCCACATTTCCGGGGATAACCTGACCAGTAAAGAGACCATCCTCACCTCTAATTATATTTCTTACACCAGCAACCGTACCAACAATAACTCCACCAACAACGCCAATACATACACCAACAACTGTCCCGGGACCAGGAACAACCGACCCAACCGCAGCTCCTATCGCAAATCCTGACACAAAACCCATTCCCATTTCAAAGCTTAAATCCAAAAACCTACCCACAAATTTACTGTTTGCAACATTTCTAAAAGTGTTGACAAATACTCCATCCCGCCTGATTTCAACCGACTGTCTTTGGAAGTTAACGCGCACCCATGTGTCTCTGTCTATGTCCCTGCCCTGTGGTGTTTGCCCAGGGATAAACCCAAAAACTTCTTCCAAAAAGTTTATCGTGGTTTGTATTCTGTCACCCCAAATCGTTTCCTGGTCATCCGAACCTCCGTTAACTGTTATCGAAGAAACATCCAAATTGTCGCCAATCATTTCCGTCAAATATGTAAGTGCCAGAACATATTCTTGAGTAGTAAGTTGAAATAACGATTTTCCCGCTGGGTATGACACAACAACAACACGACGAGCACTATGATCCAAAAGTATACGGTCAGTGTCTTCCATCTCGAAATCTGGAAATGCAGTTTCCATTAAAAATATAAATTGGAACACACGTGCCATTAACTCTTCCTCAGTAACCCCAATGTAACGACCTGTCACTGGGTCAACTAGAACTCCTGTGGTTGGGTCCCCTGGGTCAATTTGGACTACACCATCCTCGGTTCTAAAATCTACGTCCCTCGCCACCATCATCACCCGCAAACTCTTTAAAAATCTGTCAAACTGCTCATCCGTCATCATGTTGATTACTTCTTCAATTCTGCGACCATTTGGGTCAATACGCACAAATTCAAATTGACCATTAACAACAATCCTTGTGTCCCTTGTTATTGCGTCACCCTCACGTGCCTTCAATAATTCGACCAACGAATCTTGGAAAAACTCGTGGAATTGGTCCTCAGTCAAAAGCTCCTGAAATATGGTGGCAATACCCTCATCCCCATGTAAAAGGTCATCCATCATTGCATCCAAACCAAGCATTGCCTCGATGTTTGCCGCTACCCCGATTTCCGTCGTCAAAAGCCCTGAAAGGTTGTTGATATCATTCACAAAAATGTCTATGATACCCTGTCCCAAATCAAACATCGCCCCAATTAATGAGTTACCTAGATGCAACACTTCACGTTCCACCGCACGCCCAATTTGACGTGTCATGGTACGGAAAATTGCACCTAATCGTGCACCTAAATCACCATCCGCCTGCACCAAACGCCCACGTGTCCATGAATCATATCCCCAAAATAATGAACCAATCATTTCAGTAACATCCCACCAATCAATTGAACCATTAAAGAAATTTTGCCAATGGTGGCGCGTATTTTCCCACATTGTATTAAAGTCTATTGGATCAATACAGTCAGTGTTATTTCTGCACCCCGCACACACCCCACACGGACGACCATCCCCAAACCATGCGCCCATGTTATTGACATTTTCCATAAAAGCGCTTCGAAGTGTGGATTCATTTTTTATCCTTGCCCATACCTCGTTCATGAATGTGTCTATAATGTACATGGCCTCATCAAACACATCTCCCATGACAACCCGCATAACTCCATCGAATTGTCCATTGAACATTGCCACAAAAGGTGTCAACCCCGCCATAAAACCATCAATACTCCGAAAAAAGTTACGTTCGGCATTCAACAATGTCATCACAACGGTACCCCAAACATTATCCCGACCCAACTGCATCACGTAGGTCCGCAATGCACGTTCGTTGAAATACATCAATCGGGCTAACATTGTAATTCTGACCTCTATTGTCGAGTTCCCCCAAACTGATGCAACATCAAGACCTGAAACAATTGCATTATTCCAAAAACTGTCTATGTTACCCGCCGAATTACCCGTCATACGACGTGCCGCTAAATCGCCTTCCATCTGAATTTGCTGGTTCAACCATAAACCTGAATTTTCCCTGCTGTCTAAATCATGTAACAATCCCCCCGGTGCCAACAGTTCAGCACGGAAATTGTTAAACGATTGTGTCCTTGCCGCCGCGTTACCGAAAAATTGTGTCACAGAGGCATTTGCAAGTTGTAACCTGCTGAAACTAACCGCAAAAGTTGCCCCCGACGTAAAATCCAGATTAAGGTTTATTGTCGCATTGGCACTGAAAATCTGATGCAAGACCTCGGTTGACATCATATTGATGTAGAGCAATCGTGCAACCATCTCTGAATAATGTGAAATATCTGTAAGGTTAAGTCCATCTCTAATACGCGCACCTAGGATAGCAATCTCCCCACCTGCACCAATAAGATTCATTCGCTCTCGTGCAAATTCCATTAAGTCAATGTACATTTCTTCAAGTGCGACCCACCCAACAGAAGTGTGCATTCCACCACCAATTGTTGTTTGTGCAAAAAGGAAACGTCCGAAATTTGTAAGTCCATCTTCACTGTTTACGTCTATTTCCACAAACAAATCGGCTTCACTAACAAGAAATCCATAAACCGCCCGCCAATTCATATGTATATCATTTTGTTGATTCGCCAACATTGTATAAATCCCTGTCCAACGTGCCTGATTCATAAAACCAAAATCCATGGCGGCATTGATTGCACCACTAAACGCACCTCGTATCATCAATTCGGCGTTACCTGCCAACTCTCTTTTAATGTTATCTAATGATTGAGTAAGCAACCTGTCAATTATAACACGTATACCAAGGTCAGGTCTTATTGGGTCATAACAAGCCTCAACACTGGGGTCTTGCTCACTTACAGCCATCCAACTGACACATGGTGGACAAATTCTGCACGGTTGAGGTCGTAAATTTTGTAGATTTAGAAAGCCACCATTGTTAAATGGGTTTATAAAATTATCTCGGAAGTTCTCCTGAACTACTTGTCCTTGTCTTTCCGGACTACGCCTTTTAAACCCTTCCATAAAACGGCGGGTGTCTGCGTTGTTTTCATCTTCCACTATTACCAGTTGCGGTCTGAATTGTTGAATATTTATCGAAAGCCCAATCTCTGCTGAAAAGCCAATCTTGAAATTATCCAATGCGGCATCAAAGGTTGCCCGCAGAGCACCACGTAATGCATCCATAAGCATATCGAAAAGTTGAGCCTGCAACGCACCCCAAATATTGCCAATCATCCCCGGAACGTCTGTAATATAATCCAATATTGCCTGAACTCTTGCCTGATAAAAGGTCGGTAATCCCTGCAAATACGCAATTAACCAATTGAAATCTCTAGTCAACCCACCAATCAAATCCTCAAACAACCCCTCAAAATATGTCCTAAGCCCTGACGTGGGATCATCAAGCCAAGTTTCAAAGTAGCTCCATAATGCCGGTAATCGTTCGTTAAACAAATAAACCATATTTCTTCCAATCTGCCAATAATTTTCCAACATTCCATACGTTGAGACCAACATGTCGTGGGCATCATCCAAAAACATCATCATCCCTTCGCCAACTATCAACTCAAGAAATACATCAAAACCAAAATTATCCCCCGCCCAAATAAACTGGTCAAATAGTAATTGCGGAGCTTGCGTTTCGTCGACATGTACCCATCCCAAATTATCACGCCTTCCGTCACGTTGTGCACGTTCTATATCGCGGTTGGCAATAAACAAAATACGCTCACCATCCAATGGATCGATGTATACCCTATATACGGTATCCTGCAACAATCCAGGGAAAACGGTTTCCGTCCATATGTGGAAACCAAGTTGTGTACGTCTCTCATCAACAGGAAGCCCTGAAACCCCTCCAAAACCACTGTCTAACCTCGTTGCATTCGTCAATCCGGTAACCCCCATGCGTGCAATTGCGGTCCCATATGGGAATTGGGTTTCTTGCCCTCGAAAGGTCTGCCCCTCTAATCCCCCTACAATATCACCGGGCTCCACGTAAACACCGTTGAATGCAAGGTTCGAATAACGTGTCCAAAACCGTGTTGTGCCGAACGATGTGCGGATAACAGGTCCAAAATTTCGCAATGAAAAATTAATCATTGACGCCGTGGCTTCCCAGTCTCTAATTTCATGTTCGACAATTATATAATTTCCAAAACCATCGGCGCGAGTATTGTTGAAATGCCCAACGTTGTTGACGACTTCGATTACTTGTCCAATACGTGACGCAAAAACCGAACGCGTTGTATGTGCATTTGGTAAAGATGGCTGAAAATTTGCCCCCATTGCATTGAATGATACACCAGTGTGCAAACTGTAAAGCACATGTGGGTTTGTGTCGTAAATTGTACCCTGCATTGTATGTCTAGTCGAAACAGTCCTTCCATCTGAACCCGGCCACATGTCTTGCATCTCTGGCAGTTCCTGCCCAAATTGCGTATCAACAAAGTCCATAGTATTGACGCCAAACCAATCGTTACGTTCAAATATCATGTTGCCTTCGCCGTCCAATACATAGTTACCAAAACCATCCTTCTTTGGAAGATTTGTATAATCCACTGGAATCCAAAATGCGGCATTCGGATTTTGCGGTTGCAGAACAGGGTCACCCCCATTGCCTGGATATCCACCGTTACCGTTTCCATTACCATCGCCTGGACCTGTTTGATTTGGGTGAACGTCAATTCTCGCACTGTGGATAACAGTGACACTGTTATGATTAACCCTAAAAGTAACATGTCCGGGACCAGTTGCCGTTAAAACACCTGCGTTAGAAATACCAATCCCCGCCGTTCCTCCTGTTCTATGAAAGGTGGTACTTCCGCTAACCACCGGCACCCCATTTCGTAAAATGAAAACATTATGACCGGTACCAACTTGCTGCACTGTCAAGTCACGCACCGAAACACTATAACTGGGAGGTATTGGTTGAACCGGTGCGCAACCCACCAATACCGTGGTCATCACCGGAATTGCCATCATAATCATTGCAACAACCAAACAAACGCCCCGCTTATACCACGTTCGCGCATTCTTGTCAGCTAATGAAACGAATAAATCCATTCTTTATCCCCAATTGTATAGTCTCTTACACTTTACAATAACTTATTTTGTATTTCTTGGCAAATAAAAATTCACGAATGACCCTATAAAGATCACCGAAAACAGTACCCAAAAAACAACTCGTAAATCGGTATATTCATCAAAAGCAAAGTACAGGCGCTCTCCTCCTGCACCTGTCGCAACCACTATATTCCCGTGTGTATCTGTCCTAAATATTTCGATGTACCGAAGGCGATGTAAAACATTTTGATGTGGATGCCCGAAAATGTTGGTGGCACTTACACTGATAATGGCACGATTGGGTTGAATTACCTCCAAAAACTGCACACTGGTACTGCCATTGGACCCATGATGTCCGACATGCAAATAAACAACAGAGCCATAAAAATCTACTTGCCCGTTGAACACATCTATAAAATGAAACTCACCGGTAAAACCAGCATCCCCTGTAAACACAAAAACATGGTCTAAATATGCCAACGTTATTATCGGCGAAATTTCATTTTCGTTTCCATGACCTGTGCCCAGAGAATCAATGAAACCTCTCGTGGGCGTGTGAAAATAAAGCTCGTAACCAACACCTCTTATGTTGACCCCTCTTTCTATAAACCTTACTTCCTCTGCCCCGTTATAGGCTGCCAAAATAAAATCCCGATATGTCAACGTTTCAACCAAAGGACCCCTGGCAAGCGTCCATTCGGGATCATTCAAACTCCTATTATGTGGTCTAAACACCGTTCCAACTTCAAAATAATAAATAAGGCTTGCCAGTCCGCCAACATGATCGGCATGTGCATGCGTTGCAATGACATAGTCAATTCTTCCGCCCAAATTTACCACCCGCGACACCAAATAATTGCGAATCCGCGGAAAAAACATCGCATCCCCACTATCTATTACAACCACTTTTCCGTCAGGTAACTGTATCACAACGGAATCGCCCTGACCCACGTCCAAAAAATGTACCGACAGCTCGCCAACCTGATGCCTAAATACATTGTCATCACCAAAAACAAATCGCCAAACCAATGGACCAAACACCCCAATCATAATCAACGCAATCACAAGACCAACACACAAAACCGCACGATACACGGAAAAAACAAAAAATGTCGATTTTTGTTGGTTATTCATTTTTAAATAATATAATTATGACACACAGATACTATGACAACCGTGTATTAAATAAGTCAAAACTATCATACTATAAACTGTTATAATGAGAATCACTGAAGCAGTAGCAAAAAGAATAAAGACATTGCTCGCAGAAAAAGAAATGACACAATACCGCTTAACCCAAATTATCGGCATGGCACACAGTCAAATGACAGGAATCATAACCGCAAAAAACAACTCAATAGACCTTAAAACCATACTAACCATCTGCCGCGGCCTGGAAATAACCGCCAGCAAATTTTTCGACGACCCAAATTTCGACGACAACATCAAAGGTATTGATTAGAAGAACCGTCGAATAATCTCCTGTAACCTGCTTAGATATGCAAAAATGCATGCTAGCATGGCATCATGGAAAATAGTAATACTAAAGAAGTTTTGCAATATTTGGAGAAAAAAGATTTCGTTGAAGGATTCACATTTGCACCCGTTTTCAGGGCATTGAACTCCTCTAGCCCAAAACTTACACAGGAACAGATTTGCATTAAATGCAGTGTGAGTATATCCACCCTGAGACGATATACTAAAATGTTCAAGGAACTTGACAAAAAACTGATTGAATGGAATAAACAAAAAAGAGCAAGATGAAGACCTGCGGATTATCCGCACAACATTGCCAAAGTTATCGCGGGTTTTAACCAATTTGTCGCCGTCGTATTCGTAATCAATGGTAACAGTTTTAGAATTATGCCCGGTAGCAACAACTGTCTGTTCTTGCATCAACTTGTCGCCCTCATACGAAAAAGTTTTCCTTGTAGACTACCTTACTATTGGGCCTCTTTCTACCAATCGCCCTTCTCTCGCACTACTGACTTGCTCAATTGGTTTCCTGTCACTGTTGTACCGCGTCATCCTCTACTGACCTTTAAGTCTGCTTTCATCATTTGACTCCATTCGCTTTAAACTAAAAAAACTTGCCATTTTTTTTTTTTTTTTTTTTTCATAGACTACAATATGCAAAAATCAATAATTTCTGATGGTGCTGAAAACAATACTTTAAGGTTTAATAA
>Ga0123355_10020047_pt1 | contig 10662 bp, 4 predicted proteins | sample TergutEmb28metaG_3_FD_89872 | JGI IMG/M metagenome (GOLD analysis project Ga0123355, IMG submission 89872) | Embiratermes neotenicus P1 segment gut microbial communities from Petit-Saut dam, French Guiana - Emb289 P1 | ecosystem: Host-associated > Arthropoda: Insects > Digestive system > Gut ...
TAATCCCCTTCTCTTACTGTGCCCCCTTTGTCCCACCTGACCTCCTGCACACCCACTACATCCAATTTATATCTCCCTAATTCCCTCGCCGCTGCCTTAAGGGATCCTGCCCTATAAAGGCTCTTAACATTCCACGTACCTCGTTTCATACCTCTTTGTATGTTGCGCGAAGTTTCCCCTAGAAAAACTCCCCCCCCGGAGATCCGAGTGGGGGAGTAGTTTACCTCCGGTTTGTTTTGTGTCCAGAGGAATCATCTCGCATGTAAGTGTTACTGAACATTGGTTTTAACAGGGAGGGGTTGTTAGCACTTCGCCCAAAACCCGAGCTGGAGGACCACCCCTCGTCGGCTGTCCGCGACTGCTTATTCAATTTATTCGCAGCTACCCTCCTTAACGGACGCCGTTCCTCTATCCGCAACCTGAGGACGCGCCATGTCGTGGTGACAAGGGCCCACTACGTAGGCTGACATTATATTACATGCTCAAATTTATATTTTAAATTTTCTCTAAAATATTTAGCCTACCCCTTAATTTAATCAAGTAATTAATGATTCTTTATTAACTAATCCATGACGTTTTATATATATATATATATATATAATTTCATTTTGCGTTTTTCCCGTATTTTGCTTCCTTGTTTTATCCCACCAGTTATGTTCGGGTGAAATTATTTTTGACGATATTCACAAATTATTATTTGAACTACAATTTGTTTTGCTCACATTAAGTTATAAAATAAAAATATGACTTAAGTAACATTTGTTTAGGAACTAACAACTCTCTTAGAACTCAAGCTGTAAGGGAGTCCAGAAGGATATCAGCTTGATAATATTACATTGTAGGTCTGACCACAAACCTTCTGAATTACTTTTTAATAAAACAAAGTTATAGCCTTTATTTTAACCACAAAATACCTACAGTTTCCCTCAATCCGTTGGTCTATGGTTCCTAACACAGATTTAGGTGCTCAGGTACCTCATTCATATGGCCATGCATTATGGTGACACGTATTAGAAGCATCCAATAACACTAAAATGAAATTTTGCAGAATAAAATTTATTTTGTGCAACTTCCAGTATGTGCCGCTACGTGTCCGCTCCTATCTGTTCAACATTTTGTGTAGCGTTATGGTGGGCACTGGAGAATTGCGGCTAGCACACATGGTAGGTTCTGAGGTTTCAGGTACTCACTGAAGAAAATGTTATTTAATTACATTCTTGTAGGATTTGACGTAGCTCACGTTTTAGGTAGGTTAGAACAGCGTTCCGGATGATAATGTTTACTTTAAATTTCATAGGTTCAGGTAATTATTTATTTTCAATTTCGTAAATTGAACGTTGGGAATGAATTAAAAACACACAAACGCTATGTACTGTTGTAAAATAAATTTTTATTTAGTGTAAGACATTGAAAATATTAAGGAAATCACAACATTTAAATTCTTGTGGAAGTTGTCATGAAATATGTTGAAATAATTATCGTATTCAATATAAGTGTATTTTTCGAAAGGTTATATTTACTTTTAGTAACATCAAGAATGCAAAATTAAATAAAACTACTTTCAAAATTTAAATAAATTTGTTGTAAAATAAATGTTTAAAAAAATATTGCGACAATGTTCGTAATTATAATCATATTTTGTCATGTTGTTTTAAGTATTTAAGAGGAGCAAAAATCAATAATTTATGTCGAAAAATTTAGTTCGAATTATTTTACTCAACCTGACAGTTTGAATAAAACTTCCCTTAAAAGCACAATTGTGTTCAGAATGATATTAATTTCAATAATTAATATCACTGACACCAAACGTAATAATCGGAAAAGCTGTTACAAGAAATACAGAGCTCACCGCTGTAGTGGCAACATTGGAATTACGAACTGCACAATTGTTACAGTGGAAAATACTTTACACGAAATTTCTCAGGCTGTCTAAGAAATTTACCTGCAATGAAACACTATATTTTTCATGTGGAACATTTCAAAGTATTATTTATGAACCAACAGAACATTTGTCAAACCATGATATTTGCGACAAAGGGCGTCGATAATTATATAATAAGGGAATTGAGTCTTACATGGCACTAAATAAACCATTCACATTTAAGTTAGGGAAAACTTTGCTCTCCATTCTCCAAACTCCAAAAACGTGCAATTCAATTAGATGTACAAGGTTTTCACGGGGTGCCTAAATCCATTTGATATAAATGAAAATATCAACAACAAAGGATCCCAAAGACCAATGTGCTATCTGAATATAAATGACGATCAAATTACAAATATAGAAATTCTGTGGAATCTTCCGGAGGAGAAACGTGCGAACAAACAGGCTTAAAAAGTGATACTACATTGATTAAAATCCTTAACTTCCTACAGCCGTGGATATCACTGGATTACTTTACGTGTTACACACAAGCGATTTTGTTACTTGTTTTATACTGAACACGTCTAATTTCAAAGAATGAATAAATTCGTAGGCGACAAATTCCAAGCGATAAAAGATTAATCGCCAATCCCAGGTTAGATAACTATTGCAAAAGTCAATCCGAAAATTTCAAATAATAGAGGTATTAAATAACTTGAAGAAATAAAATTCTTCAGTTCATCTCTGATATGTAGAATAATTTAGAAAACGATTCACCAGGTTTCCGTTCCTACAGTCTCTAGGTATTGTTTATTCCCCGGAAAGAAGCTGGTAAGTGAAATCGCTGGCAAGATGTGGCTGACGTAGTCCTGTGTAAATACCGTCATATGTCAAGATTACAATTCGGTCCACACATTATCAGCTTCACTAACTTTTGCTTAATAGGCGATTGTACATCAATTCGAAAATGACACAGAGGACACTTAGACACAAGCTCATTAAAAGGAGATAGAATGCTAGTTGCATGTGTTACAGGTTGAAGCTTGTAATATTCATCAAGTGGGTTTACGATATCTGTTAGCTGAGATACAACTTTATCCAAGTTCTGGTCCAGTGATATCTAGAAATTTTAAAGTCCTGCCTCAGCTACTTATCAATAATTTCAGTAACTCGCCACAACAGTGGGTCTACATTCAACGTTACAATTCTTAGGCCGTTGTTATAAACTAATCCGTCTTCTAACCTGCACAACAAGGGTTCAGAGTATTCACCCAAAGCGTAACCAACAGCATATTGAAATTCAGCCCAAAGATCATTGTACAAAATTTAAACATCCTTATGGTAAAAACAGTACAAACAGTAAATTTGTAAATTGATAAGCTACTAATAATTACGAATAAAGTTTTTCGAAGTTTGAAAATTCCTTTCTGTCATTTTCGTATTTAGGTTAAAATAAGGAAATCGCTGATTTGTGGCTCAATCGTTAACAATTTTCCATTCCAAAAAAACTTATATTCTCAATCATATGATTATGACGGGGAATGAAATTTGTTTTCGGAAAATATTACATTCTAAGTTAGATTTAGTTGAATGAGAATTAAATTGTTTTTGTCTGAAAATTTACTATTTTATTTGTGTATTTAAATTTAATTCTACATAAAAAGCAAAAAGAAACAACGCATCGAATTTTGTGAGCTTTCCCTCAGTAATAAATAAGACATTGGAAGGTCTTTTTATATTTACAATAAGACATAATTCATTCTAAAAAGAAGGTTACATTAATAGATTTGGGGCGAAAGTATTAATCCATTTCGAAATTACACAGGGGATATTAGACTTTACGTAAAACATTAATCTACCAAATTACACGGTACCACATCCCTGAAGGCAATAAATGTAAGAGCGGTAAGTGAACCTGTAATTCCAAACGGATTTACTATTAATCTTGTTAGATATAAAGTCAGGTTTCTATGTCTGATTCCAGGTTACTGGTAATAGTTACTCTGGATTAATCTAAGCTTAACAGGACTTTGGAGAAGATAAAATAATATTTATTGAAAAATTCAGAATAGCACAATTAGTGAAATTGTTGAAAATTTGTCATATATAAAAACATACAAGTTTGTAGATTTAGATTTACAACAATTTTGGAAATCAACTTCAGAGGAATATTGTACAAGTAGGACGGCATAAACTATGTGCGAGGCAACAAATATCTTTACCAATTTTCGTGTTGCAAATTCCATTTTTTTCGCATATATGTCAAGTTACCATTCAGCACCAAAACAATATTAATTAAGTTTGAAAAGAGTTAAAGAGCTGCGTGATGAAACAGATAAATTTCAAAAATAAAAAAATAATATTAATTTCCTAACGATCATCATTTAGCAGTCGAAACTTTTAGCTCTGTAAGCAATAAGGAAGGTAATAATTTGTTGTGCTACTGAGACAGTTCTACGTCGCAAACCTACGTCCCAAACTCAGATAATTCTCTAAAAATGTACATGTAAATTGATCTAAATCTATCATAACTTATGTTATTCTGACATCAACAAAATGGGCGTAAGTAACACAATCAAAGTTCCACTTAAACAAAAGTTTCCAAAAGTCGCTGAATATGGACGTGTACAATAAGATATCATGCAATATCATGTGAAACCCCACACACACTTCTGGTGAAATGTACTGTCAGGTGCCAAAAATAGTTGGAAATTTCGGTTACCATAATACTGGACTCCTGGAGATCTTGATGATTTAGTAAACCCAAGAAACCTTAATGTCGCATGAACTGATAAACGCATTTGTTAGAGCGCTAGGGTCAGTTTAGTTAGTTGTTTTGAGAAAACAACAAAACATATTAATTATATTTCTGATATTTCATTTTTACTTTGATATTATGAATGTGGCAGTTAAATATAAAGGAAAATAGATAAATATTTAGTTCAAGTATAATTTTATTTACAGAATTTCGTAGATATAAAATTTCAAGTACAAAAAATGATGTGTCTTTCCTGTCTCTCTAACAAAATACGATTACCCCAGCAATACATACCCACGTACCGTTATTCGTGTCCCTGGCTACCTTGAACCTACCACGTATATTCCCTGAGATAAGACACGCTCGCCGCTGAACAGACAAGCAGGCCGTTCCCCCTACCGCATGTTTCCCCTATTACGAACGAGGTTCCAAGCCGAATAATCTAGCCAAGGAAGAAACGAAGGATAGGTCATAATATTTATTTATGTATATTTACCAATCTGTACAAACATTTAATGTAATTATTTAATTGTATCCCGATTCCTTCTTTACAGTTGTTTAAACAAACACTATTCGAACACAGAGAGTTGTGTAAGCTACAGAAATGATGAAAACCATTCATTGTACAGCAAGAAACACAAAATAAAAAATATATAAATAACCACCTAAACAAAATACATGAATATTCTCTAAATATGAAAGAGCGTTTTATGACATTTGCTGATAATTTTCTATCTACTCGCAATTTTATTTTATTTTAATTAAATTTCAAAACCGATTGTTACGACACAGTGCCACTGTGTACAGACAAGTTTTTATCCTCTTATTGCAGTAACGGAGGTGGCAAGGTTAGAATCGAAATGCACATTGACTGATCGACTGCCACAACAACAGCCCCCGCAACCCACCTTACCAAAACGAACTGTAATTGTGTCTTACCAATCCAGGGTGCAAAGTGTATTCTATTTCATTTTCAGCATCTAATGGCATCCTATTTTGAATTAGTTTCGATTCTCTGTTCTCCAATTTTTCAAAGTTTAAACTTAACAAATACGCATCAGTATTACAAGTATAGCACAATTTCATAAATTTGTAGATACGTTTCGGTTTAACCGACTGTCTTCATCTAGGTTTTTTGAAATTGGATTTTAAGCGAAAAGTGCAAGAAAGGCAACTTCCGAACCGTTAACAGGGTAGATATTCATCTCTTGATAGTGCATTCACAAAATGGCGATAAGTGAATTTTAAATTAACACTTTTCTCTATCCTTCCGTCTGTCTTTCTGTCTGTTCCTGGCAACAAATCGTCTCCAACCGGAAGGATATCCATGAAATTTTGTATAGGTTTATTCTTGGAAAATTGTCAAAATTATTACAGCTTCATTACATATAACACAAACAGGAATTTTACATAAAGGAAAATATATATTTTTAAATAGTTCTCTTTCCAATCTTCTTAGAATGAGAAGATTTTCAGATATATTCATAGAGAAAATTAGGACACATAATTCAAATTCAATAAATATTTTGTCAGAAAATTGTGATGTTTATGAGATGTGTACAATATTATTGTATGACAAGAATGGTCACATTAAACGGTAAGGCGCGTGCGAAATTCTTATTGGTCAAACAAAAGATTTAATCACATTTTCAGAAAATGTAATATTTATTTATTTTGCACCGATTTTGTTTGTCTGATTTGTGTGTTCAATTGTGTTTGTCAATTAATGTGTCAATTAATTTGTCGAAATATGGGTGTATATTTGTGGGTCTAATTTTGTGCCTCTATTTGTGTATATCTAATTATGTGTGAGGGTGTATTTGTGTATGTCTAATTTCATTTGTCCAATTATGTGCGTCTAATTGTGTTTCTTCTTTATGTGTATAAAAGTGTCTAAATTTAAGTTGTTTATATATAATTTTGTGTGTCTAATTGGGTCTGAGTGTGTAAATTTTATTTCGGTTTGTGTGTGTCCATATTTGTGTGTTCAGTTTTATGGTATAGTAATGTGTGTCCTTTCGTGTGATGGTGTAACTCAAAAAAGAGTCTTCATATAATTACGATTAATTAAAAATTTTGTTTTATATGAAAGAAAACTTTATATTATCCTGCATATAAAAATTTAAAATAAATGTTCATTCAATTATTGATTAACGAAATATTTTTCTTATATTTACTTTTTATTTATGTAATCCTTCTCACATGAGAACACGTTATGTGTCATGAAACTCCCAAATTGATATCAAAATTTAACGTATACACAATTATTTATTGCTATGTTACAATCAATGAAACATAAAGCAAGCCTCAACAAATGATGCACGCTTTTACATGTACATATTATAAATTCTTGTTTTAATGAAATGAAATATTACAAAATGTAAATTATTGTGTTATTAATCAAAAAATTATACGTACGCAGTGTCTTCCCCTATGTACTTTTACTTTTCCATTCCTTTCTCTTCAGCATCTTGTGTAGCGGTATTGTTGGCACTGTTGTACTGCAAGCAGAATTCGTGCTATGATTTGAGGTTTCAGGTAATCATTTTCAAGAATGTTATGTAGTTACAGTTTTGTGGAATGTGACGTAGCTGACTAATGTAGGTTGGGAAGAACTGCGTTCAAAATGTAAATACTGTCTACAATTTAGAGATGCAGGGAATTCTTCTCTTTAAATTACGTACACAGACCATAGGAAATGAAAAGAAAGCAACTTAACGATAAATTATATTGTGAAAAAGTTTTATTTAATGAAAAACACAGAAACATTTAAGACAAAATCACAACATTCATTCCTGTGTGGTACATCATAAAATATTTAAATATTATATAAATTGAATTGAGTAGATTTAGTAAGGGTATATTTACGTTACATGAAGAAGACATAATCTAAATAAATTTAAGTTAAGAATTTATATTTTATATTTTTAAATATATTATATAATATTTATAATAAAATTATTGGCTAGATTTTCGTAAGTTAAATTATATTACATGATTTTAATGATGACAAAAGATAAAAAAAGTTATAATTATTAGGAGACAATTTGGTAAATCGTACAGTAGGTTTTGATAATGATAATTTAATTCACTAATTAAAACTGAAACAAAACGCAATATCACAAGAACTGATTTGGGAAAGCTCATAAAAGAAACTGAGAAAAAATCTGTTATCGTAAAATTGGAACTAAGACGTGAACAACAACTACAGTGACAAGAACTATATAGGAATATACAGAAGTATACATGAAATGGAACACGAAATATTTTCTGCAAAAGTTTTCAAATTATTAGTTACGAAACAACAAGAATTTTGAAACTTTTTGATGATTACCACTAGGAGTGCATTTAAGTATATTACAAGGAAATGAATTCAAATATTACGCAATTTCAAATGATAAAACATTGGTTTGGTAAAAATTTTTCTGTCCATTTCTCAATCTGTAAATGCAGACAACGTCATTTCACCCGTTCATTCAGTTCATAAATCTGTGTGATATCGGTGAGAATTTCAGTAACCAACGAAAACAACAATCTGCTACCTGAACATCAGCACTGATCCAAATCGAAACTAGTCATAAAGGACATTTTTTGAAATATAGGGGAAGAAACATACGAAAAAACAGAATTAATGGAGTGGTAATTCATAAGGAAAACACCCCAATTCATACAAACTTGGATCACAGTTCACTCTATTACAAGCTACTCGCCAACAAGTTTCCTATTAGGTTTGTACCCGCTTTTAAAATTAAACTAAAATAGAAATTCAATGGCGACTAAATTTGAGCGGGGGAATTTGAAATCAGTTCAAATAACTTGTTATTCCGTTGTTAATTTTCTATCCCATATGTAAACTCGATCAGTGTAAATAATACGGCAAATAAATACATTTTGTAAGAAAACAAATTTCTTTAGGTTGTTATTCTGATTTGGAGTGAGCTAGAAACAGACAGGCTGTTCTAACACATACGCTTTAAACGCATGGCTAATTTAATGACTGACAAATGGCAAAATGAACAAACTGGCGATTTGTGTGTGAAAGACTCCTGTGTAACACCCACTAAAATTAAAATATACGTAGCAGACCACACAAAAATAAACTTAAATTTCTTTTGTGTAAAAAGCGAATGAACAACACCTCGACCATAAAACAAAATGCACTAAGACACCAGCCCATTAAAAGTAGATAGAAGGCAGGTTGCATGTGATACAGGTTAAGGCTGTAATATTCATCAAGCGGGTGAACGATAGCTATCTTATGGGAATATATTTTAAAAGAATTCATTCGCAGGGAATTCCAAAATTTATGTGGACCTGCTTCAACCACACGATCAATAATTACATTAAATCTCCTCATCAGTGGGTCTCCATGTAACATTAGCATTGATAGGCCAGAGCTTAACATTACGCCGTCTTCTATCTTGCACAAAAATGGTTCAGAGTTCAGGACAACCAATTCACCAAGTGCGAAACATCCTTCGGCAATTTTATCTAACCATAATATTGAAACATTTTTTGATATTTTGCCCATTCAAGACAAATATCATACAATGAGCAATTCACATAATTACTTCTTATTTGTGATGATTGCGTTCTGTAAATTTCCTCGAATAAATGAATTGTATCTCCAGGGTAGGCAAGTCCAATACCTGAGGCTAAGAGTTCATCCATGCTTCTAATTGGTATTTTGTTGCCGGAATCAATAAGAAACGTCGTGAGAAATGCCTGGAACGCTGCGCTGAAGGCAAGAGAGGAACACATCCAGGCAAAGAACAGCAAACGTAGTGACGGTGTGCGTGGCATTGTTGACAATGACACCCATAGAAGAACAGCCAAGATGTTGGTGACAGAACTTGTCGGTGTGTTGTACCCTTGCCTTTCCGACGTGCAGCTGTATCGCCCAACAAATGTAGTCGAAATGGCCAAAAACAAAATCGATATGATCAGAATAATCCACAGTTGTAGAGACAGAATTCTAAAGATGCCGCTCCATATTGGATAATTTTCAGAACAAGGTACATACCAGATGTAACTCATGATATAGTAAGAATTGGTGGAGGAAAATAATTTATTTAATAAAAAACAATTTCCCATATAACCTAAAATTACATAAATTTCATTTAGTAGCAAAGACTTATTTAAATTATTTATCTTCTTTTCAGAACGTTCTGAAGAAGGGACATGAATAAAAGACATGTTCATTTGTTCCAAAATGATGCTTAGTAACATCATCTCCAATCCTTGTATATAAGTCACAACAGTCCCATTAGAATACGTGAGATTTACATATTTCGTGGTAAAAAACCATTGACGGTCAAATACAAGAGCTTTCATAGGACATACTTTGAAGCTATTACTGATCTTTCTTGGAAACAAGTCAGTGTTCTTGGAGAAGTTCTCCTGTGCAGAAATAACCCAACTGTCCAGTAGGGTGATATCATTCACTTCAGTAAAACGGTCTGAACTCTGATATGGAAACCAAGTGTACTGTAATAAATGAACAATGAATTATAAAATGGTGTTACGAAATCAGTCGTGTACAGACGCGACAAGCCTTTAAATGCTGCCAAAGGCAGTGCTGCACTTACAAATATGTGCAAGCCAGACATCGACTTCCCGTTTGCCGGAAAGTAGCGGACTTTATGAACTTTGAACAAGTTTCCTCCGTGGCAAACAGTGGGATAAACTGAAAAATATGCACATTTTTAGACGTGTCAGCGGCCCTACTCTGTATAGTCCACTGTAACCAGGAAAACGCTCTCATTTCGCGTGGAAATTTTGTTGTACTTACGTGTTTATTGAATGTGTAGCGTGTTCTGACTTCTACGCAGAAGAAGAAGTTATAATATGTGTACGAGACGCAGATTTCTGCTAGGTATTCAAGGTAAGCTGTGTTGGACGTGTTAGAAAACCGTTTCGAGTTTATTTACGCGAGTTGAGCAACTTTGGTGAACATTATTTAGGAAAATTATTTAGAAATTTATGATAAGTTTCCGGTGTACTTTGGGCTATATAAACGAAGGCAAGACGAGTATTTGGTCAA
>Ga0123355_10020049_pt1 | contig 10662 bp, 5 predicted proteins | sample TergutEmb28metaG_3_FD_89872 | JGI IMG/M metagenome (GOLD analysis project Ga0123355, IMG submission 89872) | Embiratermes neotenicus P1 segment gut microbial communities from Petit-Saut dam, French Guiana - Emb289 P1 | ecosystem: Host-associated > Arthropoda: Insects > Digestive system > Gut ...
ATATATATATATATATACATATTTTTGCATTTCACTTAACGATAAACTATTTTTGAGGTTGATACAGTGTTGTTTCTTAGCCTACGAACACATGTTTGTGGTTTGTAGCAAGACTGGAGGTTTATTCATAGAACATGTGAATTGTAGCTACGTAGGCTAAGGTTCTATTATTATGTATTTGAATGGACAATGCAGTGATCAGCAACGTCAGTTTCAGAGTTCTAACTGTAATACTAGTATTTCTCAATTAAGCCGATTCCATCATATATAACACCGTCCTGCAGGCAAAGTTGTGAAAAGCTTGGTATTCTAGGAATGACGTGTCGTTAATTCGGCCAAATAAACGCCCACATTACGCAGCACACATGACAAACTGTGCTGCGTGGTATACGAGGTAAATACAGGAGCGCCGCCTTCTGTATCAAATTGTGTTCAGTTTATGTTTGCTCACTCATTTGCATAAAATTAATACAATTTCAACTGCAGTGTAGAACAAATGAAATTAAAGATAGAAACGACACACGTCATAATAATGTATGACTTTGATTGATGTATTGCTTATTGATCGACACGAATTTTTGTGTTATGCAGCTTGTGAAATATTATCGTTTTACGACGTCAAAACTGCAGACCTATCATTCCTAAGCGCAAAGTGACAAGCGTAATCTCGAGATTAAAAGCCTTACACTTTTTACATAACAAAGGGATAAATCTTTTTGTTAGGGTTAAGGCCGCAGTAATATTCAAAGACTTCGTTGCACTGTAAAACCTATTGTTTATCACATTCCGCCTTTGTTTTTTAAAAACATTTCATACATGTTACCAGTACTGACACTGGAATTTATTTGACGTTCTGCATGAAGTTTCCCGTTCAACTGGCATCTTGTATTACTCATCCTTTATTCCTGTAATATTCGCTGTGGGAGCTAATGAAATTGAATTATAACTTAATGTATCTTAACAAACCCTACATTATATACAGAATGTGTGTAAAATCTGAACTGTACACAATAGAGACCTCCTTGAGTAGTCGCTCAACTGACCGAAAAAACAGGAATTCCAGATTTTCAGGTGAGTCACCCCCGTTGTGTTTTCACTAATCAGTAAAATATATTCAAGTTTCCAGTCTAACGAAACATTTGTTATATAAAATAATTAAAAATAATTAAATCACCGAAATGTTTCGGCTTCTTTATAAAGCCATCTTCATTCTCCAATTCAAAAGGCGTTTTTTATATACAATTGGCAATGCCTTTAAAATACGAGACCTCTTTTACATTAGAATGTAAAATATAAAAATGAGATATAAAAAGTGAAATACAATTATAAGGTGACACAAGTTAATAGACACGTGGTAAAGTGTGTTCCATTGCGATCGGAGTGTGTTTTGTGCAGTTTTGTAGATGTTGTGTTTTGTGGTGTTATTTATGATCCACTTCACTCCTTGAATGGAAAGTTGTCGCAAGTGTTGTAATAACCGTATCTTCGTTTGTGACGCCACTCTGCGCAATTTTCCATTTTTTCTTCCCATTTACATCAAGCATAATTAATAAAAATGAAAGCTTGCCGTCATGATATTTTACATTTATTGTTTTTGCTTTGGGATATGAAATTTGTTATGTGGGTTTACTATAAATATACTAAGAATTTTGTCCAAAATATTGTTGATAAGTTAGAAATTAAAAATCATGTCATGGGACTGATATATTGATGCTGTATATGACGAATACATTGAACCAAAGATGCAACGTCTACATACAATAATTTAAGGAATAAAACTCTAATAATATAAATAAAATTTCATGATTTACATCTGTTTACGAACCGTCAATAGTAACAAAATGTACACTAAATATAACCATGACAGAAGAGTTCAGGATGCAAGAATCATAGTTTTGTCGTATTGCTTCTCCTGTCTAGAACACCTTCATCGTTGTGCAGAACCATTTTTGGAAGATTTGTCACTTGTCAGCTGGTCAGGCATATCTCTGTCCTTACGAGTCCCGAAAACACATTGCCTGAATGCAGTCCACATCCTTTCACCCTCGTTCTTACAATACACTGCCAGAATCATCATTCGTCTGCGCTTTACGAAGTTGTATCCGTCACAGATTCAGTCGCTTTTACTGATGTTTCTTAAGACGCTAGATTTTACGATGGAAGGAATTCATCCCCACACCACGCGCTCAGTCTAAAATGACCACTTCTTATACGTTTCATTGCCTTTCACGTTTGCTGCTGCCCACCATTATATGGAGGTCTTTTTCTTAGTACGTGAATGTTGTGGTGAACGTACAGCTTCAAAACTGTGATTGGACACGGGTAACGCTGTGATCTGAATCTAAATATCAGAGCGCAAAAGGACAGTTATTTTTAAGAAAAGATTGGATTTCCAGTTTAGCTTGGTTTGGGCAAAGATCCGAGCCGACCACAAGTGTGAACGTGGCGCTTGAATGAAGCCATACCTGATGGGAAGCAGTTCTGCTTGGTAGACTGTTGGTGGTTTGAAGCTAAATGGAACAAGTAATAATTGTGTTTTAACTGCAGTTTGTTTGAACCGACCAGAAATGTACTTAGTCTGATTACGGCAGCAGACAACCTTCTGGGAACAAACGCGTGCTTCTGACTATATTTTGCCCCATCGTTCCTCATAGTCAGTTATACGTAAGTTTACCTAATGCCTTTTCCGTGCGAAGGATGTAGGATCAAATTTATTTATCTTTGAATCGTTTCTGGAATTGAGAATATAGGACGTTTCTGTTTAGTAATCTGTTAATGGTGGGAAAGGATTCAGAATAACAAATAGCTTTTAGAAAACATCAGAATAGAGAAGCTGTCTTGAACTGGATTAACGAATTAAAATTTCATTTTTTCCGATTGTGTGAAAAAATGAAAATTGTACAGAACAATAAAATAAACGACCTCGCTTGTGTGTTAATATGTTAGGGGCTACATAGTATTAGCTTATGCTCAAATTTGAACAAGAAATTATAAAGCGTGTTGAAACTGAAGGGCTAAATAGTAAGGGTCTGAGATTTGAGAGTAGGCAGTTGTTGAGTTTTTAAACCTAAAAAATTATTTTAAGAAATTAAAAATGAAACGGCCGTAGTTAAATTTGTACCTCTGGCTCACCACCTTAAATCCCCCAATCACAAAGTGATATGAGGTGATAACAGTACTTTGCAAAGTGACATTCTTGTATTGCAGTTTGTACAGTTTAACCCAGTTTGAATCACAAACACCGTGTCCCATTAAACTGTAGTAGACAGTTGCTGATCGCAACTTCTTGTGACGCTGGTGTAAGCAGAGAACACACCGTCAATTTGCCTGAGCGCAGGAAATTCCACGCCACACTAACATCTTCATTTTGCAAACACTTGTCTCAGAAATGGTGTTTCTGGACAAGTATTTAATGACATTTGAAATTATTTTGTAGCCTTTACGAAGCTGGATTATTGAACTGAAATCCAAGTGCAGTTTCAGGGACCTTTCTCCGAGAAAAAATGCCACATAATTTAGTTTCTGGAAGTTTGTTCACTTGTTCATCTTAGCGTATAATTTACGATTACCTTTTATAATATGAAAACATAACATTATTGACATAAATTTTTTGAAACCTGCTAGATACGTTTTTGGTAGTCATACATTGTGTTAAAATAACTTTTTGCATTTCAATTCAAAACCTCCTTAAGCTTCTTTTTTATCACTTGCATATATTCCTTATTCTCTAGGATAATCTTGTATCTAAAATTAAATTATTAATGATTTAAATTATTGAATGTTTCGTTGTAATTGACAGAAAACTGAACAACGAAGAGGTTACATTTTCTCATATCAAATGCTGTACCCTCTTCTAGAGAAGAGCTTAGTATATTATATTCAGGGACACTGTTATGACCGAAGTATGTATCCATTCGCTTCATAGACGAGAGCCGTTGAAATCCTGATGCTGATGGTCCAAAAGCGTAACTCAATTTCTACTGACAGCTGGTTCCTATACTTCAACTATTGTCAATAAACCAGATTTGCATAAATGGGATTATGGAAATGGGTCTAAAGTGCTCTCCTGTCTTCGTTGAAATAGATCAACGAACGGAGAGAGATACGTGCTTGTGAAACACTGGCCCTGTGAATTTGTAAGGTTTAATGTAGCTTGACGCCGGCGGCGTTTGAAGTCTCTTCTTGTCAGCAAGATGTTAATATGACGCGACGCACATTCTACTGACGCGATAAACCTCGTTCAGGGTAATATTACATTAGAGCCTTCCAGCTTATGCCTGGAGATCATGTCGCCACACGCTCACGTACTAAAGTTTAAGACACCACACGGCAGAGTACTGGGGTAGAGAATAACGAAAGAAGCTGCGCAAGTCAAAATATAAGCACAGAAATTTATAACTCAGGTAGGTTACTGAATGAAACAGTGTCAGCTGCTTTTTTGTTTTACCGTTGTTTTTGACGTGCGTTAGTCTTTGTTTCAATTTTTGGGAATAATACATTGAGCAGAGGCCTATACTAATACAGAGTGCTAATGCGTGTAACATGAAACCGGAGGAAAATATTCATTGACATGGCTGTATAATATATAACCAGTCAAAAATTGTTAAGTAAATTACGTCAAGAGTGGCTTGATGGACGGGATATGTAGGAGGCGTGGAATGGTGAGAAATGCATCCAGGAATTTAGTGGGGGTGCTTGAGTGGAAGATACAACTTGGGAAGCATTGCTGTAAGTGGGAACGTACTGTAAAGTTGGGTGTTCAGGAATCAGGCTTGGTTGGAATCGTTTGACTCACTATAGAGATCTAATAAGTTATAAACAGGAAGTGAAAGTCGGAGTTTCACAAAAGCTAGGGAAATCAGGAAATTTGTTGAATAGCTTACTGGCCACAAAACTCTCAAAAGGGGGCTGCTAATTGAGTTATTGTTTGTTGTAGAGTATTTGAGAATGAAATTACTGGAGGACGTTTCTTAATTTTATGTATTTAAAGGTTCTGGTATGTTAATAATTTTGAGATAATATCCGTAATTGGAGAAGAATTTTATATAGTCCAGGAGTTCAAAAAACATTTAGCAAATAAAAGTCTGAGCCAATATTATTCAAATATAACTTACGAAATCTAATGAATATAAAGAGGAAATGGTTGCTTGAATGAACGATAGTCTGCTTTATACTAACGGCATGGTGAATGAGTAAGTACATAAATAGATAAATACGAAAATAAATCATTTTTATGTTTATGGTTTCGTGCATCGCTGATCTATATTAATAATTGTCCAACGAGATACAACACAAAGCAGTCTATTTATTATTCTGCAAAGTTCACTCTATATGTTTCGGGTGTCAACCACACCCATCATCAGGAGTACACGAAACTGTAACTACAGCCTCCGGTACTTGTCTTAATTTTTGTGCAGCTGCACAAAAAAATATGACCAGTACCGGAGGCTGTAGTTACAGTTTCGTGTACTCCTGATGATGGGTGTGGTTGCATCCGAAACATGTAGAGAAACTTTGCAGAATAATAAATAGAATGCTTTGTATTGCATCTCGTTGAACAATTATTAATAAATAAATAAATAAATATAAAAATAAACTGCAAGTTGTAAAGCTCACCTTCACCTAATTCTGAAATTAAGAATGCGTGGATCTTTCACCTCCACTTTTTCATTTGCATTCATGGTCTGCACAGGAAATTTTTTTGCCTTTTCTATCTAAGTATAGTGACAGATTTCAAAGTCTTTTTTCTTAAATTTGTGAGAAACTATGCACATTCTGTATGTGTAGCCTTACATAAGCAAATCGAAACGGAACGGAGTAAGCAAAACGTCGTTACGAAATAAACTCGGGAAATGGGAGAGGGGGTTGATACACATAAATGGAAATGAATATTTCCGTGGACCAGCGTCCTTCTGAAGAAATGCTTATTCATAAAGCTGATATAAGCTTTATTGCCTTTATGGAACCACAAAATTCATTCCTGCATTTACATTTGCCAGCAATTGTACCGTCTTCTTATTCGGCTGAATCCAACCCACTTCGTGATAAGCTGTTTTTTAAATTGTCCTTTGCGGTGTCGCGTGGAATTTCAGAAAAAATTCCTGTGTTGGTAAAAGGCAGCGGTGTTACTGGTGAATAATTCTAAGGTCTCAAATATTTTCTGCAAAATTTGTCCCTCAAATGTGAAGAAATGTCCTATACATTTGGATCCCAGGTTTGACCCGACGAGAAAATTTAGGTTCGGATTATAATTCACAAAAATCAGTATTTTATTAACATATGGTCAAAAACAATGTATCCTTTATCAGAGTGCTATATGATTTCGTGCATTGAAATGTGTAGCATAATACAAATTGAATCAACTTTTTTACATGGTTGACGGTGTAGAACGTTTCCTTTACATTACAGAGTTTTGTCTATACTTTTTACAATGTATCCGTCGTTTTATAGATTTTTCATTTCCTGTAGAAATTCGAAGAAATGATTTTGTACGCCGTGTGAAGTAGGTGTTGTATCGTAGCTCTAAGGACCTAAATAAAGCATATTTGAAATTTAAGTGTAGGCAACCTTTGCCAAAATTCATTAAAATCCGTTTCGTAAGTTTGGATTTTAAAAATCCTAAGAGAGAAACGACTGAATAGACACGGCATTCATTTTTTTTTTTTTTGCTTTCGCTTCCAGAATTTCGAGGAAGGAACGCGAAAATTATTTAATATTAACTTTCTGTTGAAATTTTTCTTGTTCAGAACATCATTATTTCTACCAATGAAACTTGAGTCCCTGAATTTTATATTTATGGGTCTGTGCATCGTAAATCAAATTTAATAATTGTCCAACAAGATGCGACTCTAATAATTTTATTATATTTCTGTAGGCAGCTCTACATGTTTTGGCTGTTGACATCCAGACCAGTGCCAGAAGGCTGTAATTGCAGTTGTGCGAACTCCTGATGATGGGTGTCAACACCCGAAACATGTAGAACTGCCTACAGAAATATAATGAACTGAATGCAGTCGCATCTTTTTGCAAAATTATTAAACTTCAGTCCCTGAATCTTTGCTGTGTAACACGACGCCAAGTAAGAAATATAATATTCGACTGTCCTTGAAGAGAAGGAGATATTTGTAATTAAATTGTTTTCTGTAAGATCTATTTTGTTTTTGCAGATGAGTTTATTGGCAAAAATTGTGACCCTATACAACGCAGAAATTAATGTTTAACATTTAAAGCGCTTTGCAAATCACCTGTACGTTTTGTCTCTAATTTACGTGTTCCGAAATTTTTGTTGATGTAAATGTCTGATGTGTAAAGTTCATGTAGATGGAAATTTGATTAAACGGTCCGTATTTAATTCTTCGTGCGGAATTGTGATACCTGCGTTAGTTACCATACTGACCGCCATTCGAAAGCCGCTTCATTTTGATCCCTTATGTGCGAAAAAACCACCATCACCCTCTCCCATTCTCTTCTTTCCATCACCATCTCCCATTCTCTTCTTTCCATCACTTCTATCCATTGCCTTCTGTGACACTGCTCTTGATTAAATCACATATATCTTACTGGTAGATTGGTAAGGGTGGAAAAAGAAGGGATGTTGGCGGGATACCACCGGTGCTTCTGGGGTCTTCTCAGAGTCGACATTATAGGCGCTCCAAGTGGCTGGCGAAGCTTAACGACTTTTGAAGAAGCCGTTGCCAAATCCACTCCACTTTCTTCATGTTCTTGGTAGGCCAGGTGGGAACAAGTACCCCCTGCACAGCCAAAAACATACCATTCGTCAAAAAAGAGATTTCTTTTTAACACTATTTTACTAAACAGAAAATTTGACTTTTTCAGCATTAAACTTACCGTCTCTAAAGGTATTTTTTAATATTTTAAAGTAACGTTATTACATCACGTATTCAGATATTTTAATGTTTTCACTTCTGAGTGAATATTTTATGGTGGTATAATACCGAAGGCCGCGCTGAACTGAATGAAATAGATGGAAAAGAAATGAATTAACTTCGTATGAAAAGTACTCCATCTCTTTTGTCTTCTGGAGTTGTACATTGCACGTAAATTTTCTCCCTCTGGTGGTGGTATGTCACGGAGTGTAATCTCCCAGTTGTGCGTTTAATCTTCACGTTTGCACTGATGTGTTGGCTTGACAATAACAAGCAGTACGGTTTCGTCATATCACGAAAAGATGTCCACCCAGACGCAGCACCGCTGATAATTTAACCCCTTTGTTTGTTGCAAGGTTACTCATGGTCATCATTTCTCTAGTACAAGTGATAAAATGACGTGAAAATATTCACCACCCAAGTCATGATTATGAAAAAAGAGTCATTTCGTCATTTCATTTACTACGAGTACGTTCGTTCTCTTTACCAAATGAACAGAAAAAATGTGGGGCTCATAAGGGTCGTCATCCCCGTTGCGTTCAATAAAATAACTAGAGTGGAATGTATGTACTTACTTGAACAGATAAATTATGCAGTGTTTAACCTGATTTATTGTAACAGTAAAATATAATAACAACTTGAATTAATGAACCTATAACTATAACTACAAAATCAATATTCTTGTATAGTATTGCACATTGTACGTGTATAGGATAAGTATACGAGTATATATGTACATATAATTTCTACAACACACATAATATGATACTGTAGAACAACTATTATTAACTTAGACATACATATAATAGTAGAAACACCATGTACCCACACCTCCCAACCTCCATGACACATACGAGATCTCGTGCCCACCTCACCTCCTACCCTCCCTACTGTATACAGCCCATAATAAGTCTCGTATAACCGCATACTAAGTATTTCATGTACAACCTGAAAATGGCCGAAGCGCCGAAACATGTAGTTGTACCTTATGTAGTAAATACTAGATATACCTCTACCATCAAATAAAGTTGTGTTAGATAAGTACCTACACTCCACTCCAGTTAAAATATAAGGGCCTTTGTTTCAGCCATTCTGTATGTCACAGAATAAGATTAGGCTGCTCTTATCTATGCCCAGTAACATTGCCCGTAACCCCTTTCTGAAACTTGTATCGTACACTGCTCTGAATGTAATTTAGTGTCCCGTCCAAAGACAGTTTTAGTTTTGGGAACACGAAAACTTCTCGGATGTTATGATCTGTATTACACTGTTGCTGACATTAAAAACTGCAAAATTTTAAGTCTGTTGCCTCTCCAATGCCAAGACGTTGATATGAAATAATTGTACGTGGGATGCAGAATTTATGTGCCTCATATTAAATTAAGTCCAGTTTTTAATTTTAATATATCAGGTAAAATATATCAGGAAGGAATAAATTCTCCGTGTAGACCAGTGTAGTTCTTCTGGCACCTGACCCTGAGCTGTAAGGCGAGTGGTTCCGGACTTACCGAAGGAACGTAGTGCCTTTGAAACGTCGGCGAAAACTGACCTAACGACATAAAATCACATCTAATTGGAGTTTATTTCTAATGGGAAACCCTCAAATTTCGTATTTGTCATTTTTAATATTAGTCTGTTGGTGGTTTTGAATTTATTCGACTTTAAGCACTGAAATTCCTGTCTAGTTATTGCTGAGATGAGTTCTCTTATAGATAAAATAATTTTCGGCGGGTGTAAATTTGTATTACATACAATTTTCATATATATATATATATATATATATATATATTTTATGTATCTGTTTTTTAAGAAATAATTTGCGTATAAGAAGAGAGGTTTTACCTACGGAGACCGATGTACCCATCTGTTAGGAAAGGGAGAGAATCCGCAGAACGTTTTGTTATGTAACTCTAAAATTGGAACACCCAGTGGATTTTAATGCTTTTTACGATAGCTTTTGATTGAGACAGATTTTCATACTGTTATATTTAAATTTGCGAATTGATGTTTTTGTTGCAATTGATGTGTTTTCTTATGTAAAGTCCCTTATTTCCACCTAAATGACGGTCTCTGAACAAGGAATCTCCTGACTTAAAGTGATAAATTGTAGGAACTCTAAGGGTACTATTTCTAATTATTGAGTGAGGTAGTCTTGTACAGTAACGTGTTAGTCTGCATGTCCTGTATTAAGGTTTAGAATATAGGAAATTTAGATTACGGTCATATATGTGTCTTGCAGAGACGATCAGTTGCTATTAGGCAATAAATTGTATGATACATGAGTTAGAGTGAATATAAATTAACCCTTTGGAAACTGGCGTTAGCCTGAATTTTATTTAAATAGTCTGCATCTGCCGCGCAGTAAAATCACTGCATCTGAATCACAAAATCTGGTAAGGTAATATTGTGTAGGAAAATAATATTTATTTTGAAAGCTATAAACGTACCTTGTGTACAGAATATATAGCTTTTCTTGTTAACTCTGGCGTTATGAGTAGCAATCCCTAATCCCTAAAAAGCAAATATCTCAATTCTGAAATAGACGATATGATTTTGTTTACAGTTTACCTGTCCTTGTCAATAGAACAGACTTAATTTTGAGCAGAAGATGGAGAAAAGAATTGCGTCACAGAACGTCGTGCTTTTTGTAACCAGGAATCTGCAGTTGACACTGTAGACGTACGGCAGATATGCGGGCTAGCATTCTCCCTTCTTATGGGCTGGCGTTCCGCTTTATTGTCTTTCCTGGTGCTGATCATTCTTACAGAGTTTTTCG
>Ga0123355_10020050_pt1 | contig 10662 bp, 5 predicted proteins | sample TergutEmb28metaG_3_FD_89872 | JGI IMG/M metagenome (GOLD analysis project Ga0123355, IMG submission 89872) | Embiratermes neotenicus P1 segment gut microbial communities from Petit-Saut dam, French Guiana - Emb289 P1 | ecosystem: Host-associated > Arthropoda: Insects > Digestive system > Gut ...
ATGTAGGTATATATGATAATATATATATATATATATATATATATATATATATATATATATACATGCATTTATTTATTTATAGATCCTGGGGGCTGTGTTCTGACTTGGGGCTTCCTGCTGCTAAGGATGGTTCTTCACAGATGTGTTTGAATGGACAGTATGCAGGCATCTGGTGGCTGGGCCATAAGTGAGTTGGTAGATAAGGTGACTGGCCAACTGATTTGGATTGGCAGAGGGGGAAGAGCTTAATGGTACAGGAGTGGGAGGTGAGGAGTAGCAAAGACTGGTTGTAACACCACTCTTTATTGGGTGTCTGTGTTTTCAATTGAAATGAATCTGATGATTTTCCTTTAGTTCTCTTGATAGTGTGTTAAAAACTGTCTTTCAAACTGACAAAAGACATTTTGAAAAGTGAGTTAGGTACTGTTATTAGAACATGAGAGTTTACCTTGGTAGCAGGGACTAAACAGTCACAAGGATGTGGTGGTGATTTAAACTCTGGTAGTGGAATAAACTGCACAGTTGCTATCCACACTATCTTTCCTTCAGATACTTATATCTGTTGGGAAATTAAAATTGTTTATGTATTATGTTAAAATTTGACTGTTGAAAATTTTTTCAATACAGTACAATTCCCTTTATCTGGCACCAGCTGGACCAGGCAGGTGCCAGATTATCAAATATTCTGGATTATCAGACTACCTGTACTGACCCAAGTAACTTTGTTACATGTCCTATACCAGTCTGTTATTTTCATCTCATCATAAGCCCCTTAAGGTTTTCCTTTGGAACACTTGCTGTAAACCACTTACTTAACACCTTGTCCATTTGCACTGTATCACACTACATCAGTTACAGTCGTTTGAGAAGGTCCTTCACACTTCTGCTTGATGCCACAAATGACTGGAATTGATGCTTCGGTTTATATCGTAGATAGCTGATGATCCAGTGTTGTATGAAGCAGTAACTGCACTTCAGCCTTTGCCACCTTCCAGCCTCCTAATTATTTCAGGCTCATGAGGAATTGTTAATGTTAATGCTTCCTCTTGCCAGCAGTACCCTGTTTACTCATCTTGCAATCCTTTGAAGCCATTATAGTGGGCTCAGTAAAATTCAGATAACACAAGATAGTCACGAAATCAGTATGTGTACTGTGGCAGTGGCAAAATTTCTGGTCTTGGGATTGTTTTCCTCAGTTGCTGAAGTATCCGGATTTCTGGAGTATCCGCAGCCAGCTGAGAGGAATTCTACTGTATTTTCTTGTTCTGATATTAGTGGAGGCAGTTGGGTGGAATGCCAGGCTATTAACACTAATCACTGGACCTCCCAAAGGCAGCTACAGATGATCAGATTAAGTTTCCTGCATCTTGCATTGTAGGGGTGATGTAGTTCATGTCTGGGCTGGCTGACTTGTTGACTGCATACTTCTCATTTTATAGTGATCCAGTATTCTTTGTGAATGGTTTCTCCCTTTGTGTTGTGTCCTTCCTACAGATTGCATGAGGACCACAGAACACAAGTCAGATAAAGGAGACACATCTCACAAAACAGAAAAAGTTTTTCCCAGAGCAGGTCTGTTTTCTTGTGTTCATATCATTCAACCCATGCTCACTGCCCCGTATTCATTGTTACCATGGATGCTATATAATAGTGCTTTACAAACAGTGATAGCGGAGGTTTGCCTGGTGGTACGTGAAGAAATTCCGGAACTATTTTCTTAGATAATTAAAATTTAGAAATGTTAATTGCACTATTAAATTTTTTTAATTGTTGTTTTTAAATGACCTGTGACTGGGCATTGAGCAATTAGATATGACATCAAAACCAACAAATGCACATAGGTGTATGAAAGTGTATTATACACACCTTATACATGAAGGAGGTATAAAGTGTGTATAATATACTTTCATATACGTATGTGCATTTGTTGGTTTTGATGTAATACCTGTTTTAAATGTGTTAAAATGTTGATATAAACATTTATAAACTGTGTACCAAGACACTATTTCATAGTTCAAATATGAATACAGTCTCTCCTGTGTTTTTGTTGAATTAGAAGAGTAACAGCTGCAAAATCTGAGGGTCACACAATGCTGTTGTTTTGCATGTTGGCATGTTTAAAGAGTTCGAACCTGCCAACCAGTAAAACATCTTGGAAGACCTGTATCCTGAAAACAGGTATTAATATTTGCAGTACCTAGTGGTATGTGAGAAAACGGTTGCAATATACTATACAATCTCAAATTGTCAGTGTCATTAAATGTCGCGTACTTACTCCATGGTGCAGAGTCCTTCTTGAGAAGCTAACTGGTTTGCAGCTAGTCAAGAAATTCCCCGCATTTCACGGAACCCGAAAGTTCATTGCCGCACTCACAAGTGTCTGCCACTTGTCCCTATCCTGGGCCAGCCCTATCCAGTCCATATACCCACATCCCACCTCATGGAGATCCATCGTAATATTATCTACCCATCTACGCCTAGGTCTCCCCAGTGGTCTATTTCCCTCCGGTGATTAAATATCACACTTGAGATAATATCATCAATCATCTGTAGTTGCCCCTAGTTGTCTAATAATTAGCATAACAGTCTAGCAGTCTAAAGAACTGAGATCAGACCCAGATGTCTCCCTTTCAGTATGTTCTGTAAGTAAGGCTCACCCTGTAATTCCTTGCAGGCATATAGGGGAGTACATGTATAGCTCCACTTACTCTTAACCTCAGCACTAGAGTGAATGGAGTGCTAACTTGAATATCTGGGCCCTTTACACCCAGAATAGGAGGCTTGGTGAGCCCCAGATATGGTATAGACATTTTGGATAAGGGATAAATATCTTGTCCCTGCTGGGAGTTGAACCTCAGATTGTCAAACCAACAGCCCATTGACTGTAATCACTCTGGTAGACAGAACTCCCTGATTTGTTTTGTGGGAGTTTTCAGTATATTGTTACTGTACTTTTTACATAGACATTTTGTAATGATTAAAATCAAAATTAACAGCAGATTTTTGTTTTGCAGAGAGGAATGACATGTGCATGGTGGAGAGGATTTGTCTACAATGCCAGGAAAGGCACATTTTGAGACAGTGTACATAAAGAACTTCAGTTTGTACAGGAAGATCACTTTTTCTCAGGAAAAGCGGTAGGTACCCTGTTCCTTCAGCACCAGTACATGCCTGTATACTTTTTCACACTTGTTCAGCTCATTTAAAGGATTAACAGCATGTCCATAAATTATACATTGTTATAGAAATGGAAACCGGTATATCAGATGTGTAACTGAAGACTGTGTCAATTTATATGTTGAAGAAGTGTGCTTAACAACTTGCAGCACTGTCATTATACAGGAAACATACATAACAAAGGATAGAATGAACATAACATGACATGCATTTTGTGGTGTGTATTGCTGTTGAAATTCAAAGGTCCTGTGCACTGTCTTGAAATGTGCCACTTTCCCCAAGAGTCTGTAGCCTGTAGACAAGCAGGTAAGAATCAGAATAAGACATTTACTTTAGCAATGTACTGCCCCATCTTTAGGACCTAGTTAGCACTGGGAACAAGTTCTTTTTAAACAAGAGCAGTAAGTTGCTTTCAAATGTGAAGTACTGAAAGAAATATGAAATTTATATTCTTGTGGGATGTGACTGCATTGTGGTGGATAAGTGCTGATATTTTAGGGGATCTTCAGTGTTTATCTACCACATGACATAATGTGTCATCCCAGAGGAGTTGGGCATTGCTATGAAACACTTGCACAGAATGTCTCTCAGTAACAATAAAGTGCTGTATGTGTGTATAACCCAAATTCCTGTGCTCTACTGCTAATGACAGGGTCCATAATGTAGCACACTGATGAGTACCATGTTCTCAAATTCAGACCTCACTCTACTATTCCTTTCTCTTTCAAAGATCACCACAAACACAACAGAGGGAACAGCAGCCCTCTTGTCAGCATATTTGGTAGCTTTTGTGAGGGACATGGAATATTCAGAATTATGCTGTAACCCTTAAACCTGTTGAATAATTAGCCAGTCCACATGCACACATTAGGTTTGGAACGAATGCAAGAATTTCATGTGGTCAAAATAACCAAAGGCATTCAAAATTCAGAAAGACTGCCTGCCAGGAATATTCTATAAAGCATGTAATTTTCCACACATAATTTAGGCCTGTGGGCAGGGGTGTAGCTGGTTGTGCTGGGCAGCAAGAAATTGGGTGGCAAAATTTATATTTTAAATGAAGAAATTGATTTTCAGCACACTCACTGTGCTGAGTATGAGGAAATTTGATATGTAAATGTGATTTTTTTAAAGTTCATAATTTGTGTTATTGGCAGCCATTGTGATTACTCAGCCAGGGTGTCAAGAGACCTAGCTACGCTACTGGATATGGCATTCCTATCACCTGAATATACTTAAAATTTTGGAAATTTACATGGCAAATAAAAACTGTCCTTGGCTTGTAAGACACATCCCAGTAATTGTATGTTTGTGCACATTTGACTTAAGATCAGGCCTTATTGCTCTACTCTGAGAACACATCCTTACATTACAGACTGCTATAATGTAGGTCTAGAAGATTCCCAGTGCATGGGCACGTACAGTTCTTCAGATCATTTCCTAAATTTAGTTTTCATCAAGTATATGAGGGGCCCTACTTTCTTGTAAGATTTTTGTCCGCCCATTCTGAGCAGGTGAATACTACCATACCTCTCTGATGATGCATCTCCTTTAGAAAATGGTACTTGGCAGCATACTGTACTTACAGCCTTATTACTGCTCAAAAGTTATGAAATTATGTCTTTTGTTGTGTGTTGGTAGTTAAACTCAAATTTATTTTATCGGTGTTACATTCTTATTGACATGTAACACAGTTGCAGTGACACATATGACAAGAATGTTATTTGAACTGCAGACATCAAAAAGTAACCTTCTAGAATTCAGATATTACCTTATTATTTTATAAACCACATGAAGACCCACAAGACATGAGATTTGACCTCCCACATACAGCTGTCAACATCCTTGTATACATTTTTGGTAGTTCACAGCAATGGTTACCTCCCTCTTCAGAACACAACAGAAGTTACCCCAGATGGTGGTAGTCAGTTACTCAGGTATATTAACCACACACTGTAATGTTAGAATGAAAGAAAAGCTCTTGCTGGACTATTATGCAGTGATGGCATGGAGTGAAATCCCACTCATGAGATTTTCAGGTTACTTGTAGTAAGTTTTTGGAGGGCCCTCTCTCTGCATGGTATATTTAGTGAAATGTGGAGTCTATATTTCTGAAGAGACCATATAAAATGAACATAAAACCAAGGAAATGATAGTTTGTGTAACTTTTGGAATTAATTACACTAAATTAATAGTGTATCTCAATAAAAGTGTAAGCAAATTAATTTCTTCCACTCATCCACTGTCCCCTAAAGTTGATGCTGCTTCAGTTTCTGCTTAACTCTGTGTACTTTATTCTAAAAGGCATTGTGTATTCATTCTATGCATGTAGTGGACATTGTTCCATTTTGTATGTTTCATACTGTGCAGGAACCTGGCTGAGGTATCAGCATTGGTCCAGGCCCCAATGTTGGTAGCTGGGCTGGGCTACTCCACATTACACAACACTGAAGTGTATGGTATGACAGCAACAGACGAGGTAGGAAATGATAACTGTTATCATTTTCCCCTATTCGAATTGAAACAACTTAAAAGAATGGAAAGCTGCAAGTTCATACTCATATTATGTGTAATGGAGTAAATGAACAGCAGCAGAAACATAGATTCAAGGAACATAAAACCCAAGTTTCACTCAACATGGTGTCATTCCACAGACTGGAATCTACAAAACTCCACCCGCTCCCATTCCTAGCATTAGATTCAGGAAAGTGATATGCTTCATGTGGGAAAAGAGCCCATTCGAGAATAGATTGGATGGCCCAGAGCCTTTCTGGACATGCAACCAGGAGGAAACTTCATGTCCCTGTTCATAAACAAATCCCAGTTCTCCCCCTTGTTAGGCATTTATGGGAGCCATTTCAGCTTGTAATATCAAAGTACTGAAAGTAAATTGTCATATTATTCATTTTCATCAACAACACAATAATTACTGTTGGGTGGCAGTAAAATGCTGTATTTAATTTACACATCTCTGTCTGCTGCATACACACTTAAATCAAGTGGATATGAAATGGATGCCAGGAGATGAAATAGCATTCTCAATTGTGCACACTGTGGTGTTCAAAATGAGTGTTATAATAGGTATCTGAATGAATCCTTGCAGCTTTTATGGAGGGTACTTTTTATCAGTTTTATGATGTAAAAAAGGCATTTTCCTCATAATTGCTTGAATGGAACTTCAAAAGTACATACAAAATAAATCACAACACCCTTGAAGTGTACCAAACTCAATTTATACAATTATTTGTGGTGAGAGGCAAACAAAACAAATAAGCATGTAATGCTCTTGTCCCTGAAATGCACACAGCACCATAAGTGTAACTGGGGGGGGGATTTGACCCCCCACTCCAAATATTGTTTCTACCTAATAATAATTTTTTGGGCTACTGGGTTGTAGGGGGATTAGGCAAATAAAGACTGGGGTGAGAGTGGGAGGCGGGGGGGGGGGAAGGGTGTATGTATATTAAGGACTGCTTCAAAGCAGTCTTCCCCCCTGCTTCTGACTCCCACAGAGGTTCTAATACCCACGGTTGATTGTGCGCCCCAGTGTTGCTAGTAAAGTTACACCTATGCAGAACACAAAGTTCCATCTCCTGAGCACAGCATAGGCATGAAGGTAAGTGATTTTGTGTCGTACACCGCGTGTGGAAGAGAACAAGAACTGCCATCCCTTCTTATCCTGTACTAATTGTCATGCTTTTTTTTTTAGTGTTACTGTACCCTTCCTTTGTCTACGTTTTTGGCACTTACAGCTTTCCATTATTTTTTTTGCCCATTGGTGGCTAATTTTTGGTCCATCTGATTTTACTTCCTTTCCACTTAATTTTTTTCAACAGGTAGTACCTTGCTGCAGCTTCCACAACCTTAAAACTCCTGTTCATTCTGTTCTTCCATGTTGTACGCATCTACCTTCCACTCATTTATCTGCTTAATTTTTTCTATGCCTTCTTTGTTGTATTCCTCCATGTTTCTTACATTTATCCATTATTTCCTTAATTATGTCTTCCCACACTTAGTACACTACATGCAAAATGTACCTGCTGATATGCAGTACGTGTGAATTTGCCATTTACGCTGAAGAAATAAAGCAATTACCCAAAAAGGCGCTGTTTTGTAATTGTACCATTATTTTGAGTATTTCATTTCTGTTCATATTACTAGGCCCTGCTGTGCTCTATTGTCCTCCCACATTTTATCTTCCATTCCTCCCTTGAATCACTTTCCCACCGATATATTACTGTTTTCCATTCAAGTATTTTATCCTTCTGCCTTTAAATTTTCGTTTTCCATTCTGTTCATGATGTTGGCCCGTATACTCTTTCCTCCATAATTTTCTTGTTACATTTATCTTAATATTGTCTCCATCTTCTGTTATATGCGACTTATTACCCTTCATTTTTTCGTTCCAAATGTAAGTTTAAAATCTGCACTTAGTCCCATATGTGATTTCCATCTGTTCCCCTGTTGGAGTGTAATTTAACCTTCCATTGTGCTGTACCAATTCCAAAACGAAAATTTTTGGAGTAGAAAAAGCATTATCTATAGGCGATTTCCTGTAGGAAAAATTAAAATTTGGGGGTCAGAACATTGCAGAGGAATTTTGACACCAAAAGTGGATGTTGTACAAAACATCTTTTGACTATTGCACTAAAAGACAGTGAATGCCAGCGCCATCTGTTGAGAAGGTTCGGTACTACGCTCTTCAAAAGTGAATGCCCATGCCATCTGTTGACAAAGTTTGGTACTACGCTCTCAAAAAGCGAATACCCACGCCATCTATTGACAACTTCTGGAACTAAGATGAATGTTTCGACTAAAATTTTTGCTTCCATCTTCAGGGATTTTTTCAAATATAAAAATGTTAATTCCTGAAGCAAAATTGTTTTCGAAACATTCGAAAAAATTCCTGAAGATGGAAGCAAAATTGTTGGTCGAAACATTCGAAAAAATTCCTGAAGATGGGAGCAAACATTTTAGTCGAATGCCTTAGTACCACAATTTGTCAATAGATGGCGTGGGCATTCGCTTTTTGAGAGCGTAGTACCGAACCTTGTCACCAGATGGTTGCATTCACATTTGAAACTCCAATTTCTTTTAGTTACAGCCAGTATTTTTTAGTACAACTTACCATACCAGGGGTTGGTCTTCGGCACCCAAAACAAAGTACATAATATCGGTCCAGGAGCTGGATTCTAATGGGACATAATCCACTACTGCTCCAACACAGCATTGGGTACATGAAACATCTCAAATTTTGTGAAAGTACATTAAAAAAAAGCCTTTTTTAAAACCTTTTATTCTGTATCATACATTTTCCATTATACAGAAAAGTTCAGCATGAAACTCTCATAAATCATTATGTGAAACAGGAAACAAATTTTTAAAATAAATTATGGGAGACAGGAGCAACATTAATAGGCAATGGTTGGTTGGACAGAAAATGGAAATACAAACAGGACCAAAGAAAAACCACACAGAAAAGATATGTGTAACAATATTAGACAAGGTACAAATACAAAGAACATGGAAAGAACATAAACCCAGGGGAGCAATATGGTGTGTTACATACCTTTATAGATTTCTTGTATTGCACTGATGGCAGAAACTGTATGCCCCCTCCACCCAAAGCCAGTGATCTTGTTGTCGATCCTGGTTTTCAATGTCCAAGAGCATTAGGGATGGGATTGGTTACCAGGTCAAAGAAGAATGTTTTACACCAAAATCAAACTTTGCAAAAACAATTATTGATACACTTATGCAAAACAACTAATTTGTGAATGCCAACAAAATTATGGACATTGTAAGCAGTAAACTGTGAAACAATTAAGATCTCGTGCTCCAGCGGGCAAACTTGTCACAATACTTAGGTATAACGCTCGAACAGGAATGTAACTGGCCTTTTCTTCAATATAATGAACTGAAAGAAATGGTACTAACTGTATACTCGGGAAAATTATCATCTTAACATTTTCTTTAATATCCGTGTTATTTAAACTGCTATTTTTACCTCTTTTCTGTGTTTTCGTTTACTGCTTATTTGTGTATTTTCCTTTTGTTCCTGTGCCGTCTCTAGTTGACCTTGTGGCCATTGTGCCAGCACATTAAACACAAATAAATTTATTATTATTATCACTGACAGCAGATGAGCTGATTTTCAAAGAGTACAGGTCACAGGTAGTACTAAGATATGTGAATTATTATTATGCTGTTATTACCACTAGACCCAGGAATAGATGGGAGGATATTATGATGGATCTTCAGGATGTGGGCTGGAGAGGCATGGACTGAAATGATCTTGTCTCAGGATAGGGACAGGTGGCAGGCACTTGTAAATGCATTAATGAACCTTTGGGTTCCACAAAATGTGGGGAATTTCTTGACTAGCTGAGAACCTGTTAGCTTTTCAAGAAGGTCACTGCTCTGTGAAGTTATGCTGTTGTTATGATTATTATTGTTACTGTTATCATTCAAGTAAGTTCATTTACTTGCTGACTCAACAGCCCAAGGGCCATTTACACAAACAGCACAAGCTAAGTACTACTAAGGAACAATTAAAAGTGAGCAGATTAAAAGCATTAAAAAGGTGAAGATACAAATACTAGTATCTAATGACAAAACACATGAAAATAATTATTGGGTGGATATTACAAAAAATACAAAACAAAATAAAATATAGAGGATATTACAATACTCAAGGATAATACCTAGAAGCCATTAAAGAAAAGGAGAAGTTAATAAACAGAGCAAATATCCATGTAGTAATTAGTACAGTATTAGTAATACGATCCACAGGATAAACTAAATACAATGAACTTAATTAATTAATAATGGATTTAATTATGTTCTAAAGCAAAATATTGTGATTAAAAATATCAATCTGCAGACAACATTAAGCAGGATCAGGCATCTGGCTGAACAACTGGCCTTAGCACAATGCAGAGCATTGTGATTATTTTTGCAAGTACACGTACACTGACGGTACTAATGGGGGAACAACTGACTTTGTTATTACAGACATTAATAAAAAGAGGGCAATGAGGTGCTGCTACCATAACAACCAGTGGGTTAAGTTTCTAGGGTATATAGTTTTGCAGCTATTCACAGTTACAATTCATGTTACATGTAATGTTATTTCCCATGTTAAATGCTCTGCACTTTTACAGTAGTAGTTTCTGGAGTACATGTGCAGTGCCCAATATGGCTGTTTTTTTTAGTTTCTTGACTTCATGCTTCTCTAGTATGTTGCTGAATGATTCTGAGATGGTTTGAGCTGCCCATATTATTACTGGTATCACTTTCTCTTGTTCATTTCTGTGCACTGATAGCACTATTTCATTAAAAAAAAAGAAAAATGCACACACATTATTAACCCTTTCCCCGTTCCATTCAAATCGCTAGTGCCTGGGCAGAAGAGCCGAGTTTTTTCACGGGACATTTAAATTTACGTACTATACCAGAAACGCTTTAGAGCGTTTAGAGGGGGAG
>Ga0123355_10020051_pt1 | contig 10661 bp, 4 predicted proteins | sample TergutEmb28metaG_3_FD_89872 | JGI IMG/M metagenome (GOLD analysis project Ga0123355, IMG submission 89872) | Embiratermes neotenicus P1 segment gut microbial communities from Petit-Saut dam, French Guiana - Emb289 P1 | ecosystem: Host-associated > Arthropoda: Insects > Digestive system > Gut ...
GTAAGCTGTAGTGCTGACGCTCTACAGTTTCTCCTCCATCGTAAACCAAACCAACATTTTAAACAGTTCTGACTTATGCCCCAAATGTACAATTTTGATTCTTAATAAAGGACTTGCTCCCTACATCGGTTATAGAGACAAAAAACCAGCAACCTTTGCCTTCTTTGTTTCCATGAAATTTTGCTTGGTATAGTAAAATCATTTAAGTTAAAAATGACATTATGGGATCAACTAGAAATTAAGGACCTCAGTATTTCAATGGAATTTTATTTTTAACTAATTCATTAAACAAATGTGTGCCACAAAATTTACAGGATATTTTCTAAAGTTTTAGAATTTCCTGTAAAATAAAGGGATGTAATATTGTAGGGTCTTTGAGAAATTCATTCTTAATTTGATTTAATTATAAACACCAAAAATCTTAAAATGAAAGACAAAGTGTACTCAACGTTGCTCCACTCAGTGTGACATATCTTAAGTTTACATTTATTTACCCAACAAGTTTATCCATTATAATTTTAAAATATCCACTGTTCTGTGCAGAAACTAATGCGGAAAATATTAAAAAATCTGATTGATGTTTGTCCCACATCATCCAAGAACTATACACGTATTAACAAGGGAGTCCAGTTTAATTCCTTACTACAGCATACTGGAACCTGATCGATCGCATTATAGCAATCCCGCCATCTCTGTTGTCGCCCAGCAGTATTCTCCTTTTAACTTCAGCTCATTGCTCTTCCACTCCCACAAGGCAAATTCGAAGCGCTTTTCAAAAGCTTATGTTATTTTCTACCTTTGAAATTGCGTAGCCTGGAATTGCATCAATTCTGGGATGGCGTGTTATTTGGAAAACCGAATAGGAAGTGGATATTTGCGGTTATGGAAGAGGATGGAAATGTGGTATTAGAAAGTGTCTGAATAAAATGTGGTGCTCAAGATGGAATAGTATTTTGTGTACAAGAAAGAATCCGACCTCAGGCTCCTGTGAACAAGACAGGAAATCTTCATTTTCTGTATAGTACGTGGTAAATACATTTTTTCCCCAAGATGCAATCTGCTCCACGCACTTAATAAGACAAATGTTTGTGTTTAAGTTCTCCATATTTCACTTATTATTTATTTAGACCTACATTGGTCCTATTGCAAAGTCAGAAATGACTTACAGCCTTCGCTGGTTTTCGAGGTAACATACGTTCTATTTTTAAAAATTTTGCAAACTTATTCGCTACGTGCGGACCGAACTTGTATATAAATCATTTCAAGTGTTCCGCAACACGTATAAATCTCATGTTCACATTATTGTAATATGTGCGAATTTATAGCACATGCATATATTCTTCTTTTATTTTCAGGCACATTATGTACATTAAAATTAGGTCAACATCTTGCTTGTGTTTACATTTTATCCCAAACATAAGCCTTTGTAAAAGCTTTTTGAGTGCACTAAATTCTACAACAAAAGTTATTACACACATAAGAACACTTGATTTGTACAGTGTGCTTACTCGATACATACATATATGTGTACACCTGTATATTTTCTTGTTTTTTTTAGCCAGTCAAACAGGAATCCATTAAAAAAATGTGCTAAATACATTAGAGAATCTGGCAATGCCAGGTGTGTAATTTATTAGTAACATCTTGTGATTTCCCAGGGTATTTCAATGTAATTAATCACGCATTAAAGTACACACATTACGGACTAGGGCAAAGCGTCGCATCTCATCGACTTGCTTTTCATGCATTTATTGTGTGCTGTCGATATTAATGACAGATACCAGGTGATACCTCATTTCAGAAGGAATGAGTGGACGCGTTATATATAAGGCTATGATCACAACGGACCGGTGTACGGCCGAAGGGAATTAGGCCCATAAGCGACCGAAGTTCTACCTTCGGACGCCCATCGTCGTGTTAGCACAGGGACACACATGTTAATTTGGCACCACCCGAAGCCAAAGTAACTGTAATCTAAATCCATAGAGCAGTATATTTTTTTTACCGAAAAATGTTTCTCTCGGTTTGCCAACAAATAAACGGAGTTTTGACAAAAGTCATAATCACAACAACACGCCACTGGCCTCCGTTCTGCACCCCCACAAACCCTATTTCTTTGGAATCCGTCTATGGTTAAAGTGGAACAGTCGATGTGTACCGAGGAAATGGGACAACTCTCACACATCTACCCCTACTTCACCTCCCTTGAAGTGTTACGGTTTCTCTACCATGCACTTCTATCTCCCTGCAATTTTCTAAGCATTCTGTTCAACCAATGATGGAAGAGAAAACAACGTGATAAACTTTCGTAGCAAGAGACGAATTGGACTGACTGATGTTGTGGTAAAATGGAAGTGAACAAAGCAGCAAACAAATGGAGTCAACCTTGAGCTTCTTCACCTGCATCATCCGTTGGGACTTCTTTCCATGGCCACAGTACAGTTTTCGCACAATTTTACTGTTCAAATGACACGTGGATAACCTTAAAGGATAACAAAGTTAGGTGTATAGATTTTGGCCTTCCAAGATCTCCCATCCCACGTTCTTGGCATCGGCTAAAGTGGCTTTACAGTTCGTTCTGAACACTTCAGCGCGGTACTATACTGAGTTCTCTAACCAGCGGAATTCCATCCGTTGCCATCGCTATTCTGTACAAAATCCTAACATCTCCATACGTGATGCACAACGTACTCTTGCAGACCCCCTTAGTTTCATCGCTGTAATTAAGTTTATATTTGGCTAACAGTACAAACTATGACGCTCTTTAATTAAATTTCTCCGTCCTTGTTCTCCTTCCCTTTCCTAGTCGCAAATATTATTTTCAGCACTTTGTTCTGGGATGTTCTTACAGCAGTGTAAGACAAGAAGTACCAAGCACATGTGAAACAATACGCCTTACAAGTATTGTTACGTACAGTCTGTGTCATGTATAAGTGAGAGGAGAATTAAAGACTCTTTGCTGAATGCTAAATATTCTAAAAATTAAATTTGCCTGAAATTCACTGCGAATGTAAATTTTATTTTGTTACCGCCTTTCCTAAATATTTGAAATTTCCGACAATTTTCAAAGACTTATTATTTGTCTTTACTTTTCCATTATATCCCTCATTATATTCTTCGCCTGAGCTACTTACGAATTTAAGTTTTCTAGGTTATTCACAATATTGACCTGGGATTGTTCTGAAATTTTTATACTACTGAGAGAGTTGCGTGTTTTTGAAACACCTGCACGCATGTGACCAAGTTAACGGTGCCGTAAGATGCCCTGTGCTGAAGCCTCTCCATCATTCAGTCACGCAGTCATTCAGTCAAACATTTTTTTTCTCTCGATAACCAAGCAGAATCGTGACGTTCCATTCCGCTCTAAATGATATTATCGATATTATAACAGGATAGTCAACGATGTGATTTACGCATTCCTTACCTGGATACAAGTGTCACTTCTTGTTCCACCTGCCCTTACAGAGTTTCATAGCACTTTTTTTCGTCTACTCATTTCTATAATTGGAGCAGATTCGGTTGATAATGGATTAATGAAAGTGCCATTACAAATTTTAGTTTTTTTTTGCACCTTGCATTATAATATAATTATAAAATATAAACCAACAAAATACACATTTCCAAAATTAATATTTTAATTTCTAATTTTCTGATTTCTTCTACATGTTTCGAACCCGAGGGTTCATATTCAGCAAGACGGTTTTATATGGAGTTATGTTATGTTATGTTATGGTAGGTTTTACATGCATCGGCATAAGCAATCTTGTAGGTAGAAGACTTTGTTTGATACTGGGAGTATATAACTCTACATACAACCGCCTTCCTGAAGATGAAATCTCAGGTTTGAAATAAGTAGAACACATAAAAAAATAAAAATGAATATATTAACTTAGAAAAGGTGAGTTTTTTTGGTTTATATTCTATAATAACTTCACAACATGAACTGCAATTCAGCGCTAAGTTCAAAGATTCCCAATTTCATTTCTGTAGTTTCCATGTGATTGCTCAGTTTCTGGAAGCGCCTCGAAAAACAAAGTATGAATAAGCAACCAGCTCTGTCAGTACAATACTATGTTTTTAAATGCAAAGCGAAGTCTCTCCTCTTCTTAAACATTATTTTGTACAATTTACTTATTCTTTGCTCCCATACTCCTTTCTCGTCCCTTCTATTTCTCCGCTCTTCCGTCATTCTTTTTGCTGTCCCTTTCCTCCACTCATTTACCTCAACAGTTCAGTTTAAGTGTCGCCAAAACATGCAATACACAGCAACAATGAAACGTCACCCCGTCAAGTACTCTTTTATTTGACCTTTTTTCCAAAGATCTGTTACACCTAATTCCACAAACACAAAAAACCTAGGCGCCTTTTTTATTATTGCAGAAGTTAGCATGTGCATATATGTTATTGGAATCATGTGTCGAAGTCATTTGACTGTTAATTCCACCTATCAACAACAGTGTACCAACTTTAAGCTCGTGGTTCCGTGCATCAAAATTCAATGTGAATAAAAGTACAATTAGTACAAGTAGTACAAGCAGTACAAGTAGTATGACCTGTAACGGAGGCTGCGGGTACAGTTTTTGATACTCCTGATGATGGGTGCTGTGACACCCGAAATATGTAGAGTAGTTTTGCAGTGAATAAATATCTGCATACTGTTCCGTCTGTTGGATTTCTATTCACATTGAACAGTATACCAACTTTCTTTGTGAGCGCAAACACATTGTATTCAATACTGCGGTTATCAGCGTAAGGCTGAAAGGTAAAAATTGACGGTGCGTTTTTATGGCAAAACTTTGGTTGTTGTGCCTACTACAGATGCGCTCCATGAAGTGTGGAAACCTAACTCAGTAGAACGAACGTCAATTTCAGAACTGTTGTGAGTTTTGGTTTTATTACTCTATCACAAGCGAAAATATGAATAGGTATTCGGTGAATATACACGAACAAAGAAACAGGGGTCTTTGAAAATACGAACATCCAGTTGATAATACGAAATACGTGGTGTTGTGGGTGAGATGGGCTGGTCAATCAACATTTTTAAAAATTAAGATGAAACAAAACAAAAGAGTTATGTTGAAAATTTCCGGGAAGCTTCACGTAGATCATGCAGTTCAATGAAGTTTCAAGGAAACGGGAAGGTGCAAGGAGCCAGCACTCATGTTCACTGTTCCGGCCTTTTCATGGAGGGTGTGAAACAAAATGGCGAAAAACCTTAGTAAAAATAACCGCAGCCCTGAAGAAATTCGAACCTTGCACCTCCAGAGTATGCCTGTAACCTAACTGCTACGTTAACCTTCTCTGTTTTATTGTGTCACTGAAAGGGGGAAAAAGAGCAAGCGTCCGGATTTCACTAACTGGTTTTTGATAGATTTATAGTTACTTCAAATAAACTGATTTGGTTAGAGATTACGAGTATTTAGTTCCGAGTAAGATGCAAATAGACATCATCATCATCATCATCATCATCATAGGTAAATAGGTAAGAATTTAGAATGAGGAAATTTTGGCTTATTGAATGTCATTACTCGTTAAACAGCCAGGAATACTCCAACTGTGGAGAAGAAAAGAGCGCTCAAACCGAGCGATTCCCGACGACACTTGCAACTTGGAGCCACTGTATAGAATCCGGTATTCCTCCGCTCAGCCTTAATTACAGTTTCCGGTACCTCCCAGCTCATCAAAAAATTAGCGCTTTCCATAAGTTTCGACGATTCATTGTCACTTTTACAAAAGCTCTCCCTGGACTTAATACTGAGAAATCCGAATCGATCTTACCCTAAAATTAATTGATTTTAAACTCATTTTAATATTATCCCGCAATCTTCAGCAACGTCTCCTTCGTGGCCTTTTCCCTTCATGTTTCAGTTTAAAATTTTATATGCATTTTTATGTCTTTATGCAAGCTATGCATTCTTTCACATCGTTCGACGATATGGGATACCAACTGTGAAAATCAGAATTATGTCAATTTCTATATGCTTCTGTTACACCCGCTCTTTTAGGTTCATATTTTCTTTCTCTGAACCCAGCCCAAATCTTCACACACGAAATGCCCATAAGAAATTTCGAGCAAGTGGAAATTACGTTAATGTTTTACAGGGCCAATGTAATCGCAAGTATTTTAATGTCGCCAATTGTTTCTGTCATTCTCAGCGCAATTTCACTCTCGACCTGTACACCCCCATCACAGTCATTAACACCAAGAGAAACTACGCAATACCAAGATTCAAGAATTCTGGGTTACTACAACTTGTAGACTGGTAACGTACCAACATTAACGGCTTCATATTCTAGAAGAAAATGGCACTCTAAAAACTCCCAAAATAACGACGATGTTCAACAATACAAATGAGCCAGGCATTTTAATATAAAATATAATTTGTAAGGAAGTGCGTAAAAAATACAGATGGAATTGATTTATTTCTGTTACAAAGTTCATTGCACAGCTGTATGCAAATGCACCTGTGAACATGAAGTTTTTAGATAACATAGCTTGCAGATATTCCAGTCTAATAAAAAAGTCTCTCTAAAAGTATAGTGCTTTCCCACTGTACTTTTTCTTCTTATTCTTTACAAAAGAAATGTGATAGAGCTGTTTCGTAGGAAGAAAATCAAGTACTTGGTTCGTCGATACTACAGTATGTCAAACACATATACAGCCTAGGCTACGTGTCTGTAAAAAAAGCTGTCTACCAGTCATTCCCCTACACCAGGTCAAGGTGCTGTCATCATTGTGAAATAAGTAGAAGCAACAAGGACCAATTTTATATTAATGGGAAAACTTTAACAAGTTAAGCGAATCAAACACATATACCACCTATGAACTCGTCTTTAATACGTAACATTACTGACCGTTGACAAAGTAGTTCGCAAGAGACATATGCGATGGGGCCTAAAATCGCAAAGTGCACGTACGCAGACTTTCGGAATAATTTCGGAAGCGGGATAGCATAGCAGTTATAGTCACTAAGTTACGGACAGAATAACCGAGGACTTCGATTCCAAACAGGGGCTACAGATATATTTCTTCTCCGAAGAGTCCAGACCGATTTCGGGGTCCACGCGTTCTCCTATTCATTCGGTATTGGAAGGCAAACAACCGGCCGGAACGTGAAGCTGACCACTCACATTCATATACTGTCTATATTAAAAATAAGTGGAACGATATCTCAAGCTCTCCACATGCTTTCAAAGCGTGCGCGCCCACAACTCTGCCTTTAGAGCACAAATTTTTGTTACTGATTTTTAAAGTGCAATATAAGTGATACGTAAATAACAAACAGGTGCCCTTCAGACACAACGTAAATTTGATATACAGAATTTAAAACAGTACGTGATTTCGCTTTTGATTAAGTCATCATCAGGCTGTACAAATTTTGTAAGCAGTCGTAAAGTACAACAATATACGAGGTCTTAAAATAAAGTAATGAGATTAATTTTTCTTTTAGCTCTAACGGCAGTACTGCAGCCCGCTAACACAGACAGCCTTTGACGTTGGTCCTTCCTCCATTCCCGCTTGCAGTGACATGGCTTTGTAATGCCTCAGTGTGAAGTAGGTGCGTGACATGTCAGGAGTTGTTTGTGAACCTTGTCATGGAAAATGAAGCATGGAATATCGCGCAGCGGTATGCCTTTTTTGTGTTAAACTCGGTGACAATGCCACCACAACAAATGGAAAATTTCAGCATGCCTTTGGAGATGATCAAGATGTCAAGAGCACAAACCTTTCGCTGGTACGGAATGTTTTCTGAATCCAGAACCTTTGTTGAAGATGAGCAGCGCATCGGATGACCAGCAACAACACGGAGAGGTGACAACGCAGCATGGGTAAGATACCTTATTCGATCCAATCGAAGATTAACAGTCAAATTGATTGCTGTCAAAGTGAACATGAACCGGGATACCGTTCGTTTGATACTGACCGAAGATTTGGGAAAGAGTAAAATTTGTGCCAAGATGGTGCCCAGAAATCTCACAGAGCAAAAGTGGGACGCGCGGTTGAGCGCAGTTTTTGACATCCAAATGCATTACGGTGATGCTGCAGCATCCTTACTCACTTGATCTCGCACCTTGCGACTTCTTTTTATTTCAAAAAGTAAAATCGGCAGTGCAAGGACACAATTTTGAGTCAAAAGAAGACATCCAGAAGTCTGCAACGCAGGTCTTAAACTACATCCCACAAACTGCGTTCCAGGAATGCTACAAACAATGGCAGTACCGCTGGAGTAGATGTGTGCAGGCACAAGGGGTGAACTTTGAACATTGTAGTTGATGAATAAATAGAATAAAACTTTTTTTGGAACCAGTCTCATTACTTTATTGTCAGACATCGTCAATAACAAAATCAAGATTGAGAAAAACAATTTTACATTAAACATACTTGTATTGTTGTAAAAGATAAAAGTTCATAACTCAACCGGATATGCCCAATTAAGCTGTACTGTTCTAAATTACGCGTTCTAAAATGTATACAACTTGATGACGACTTCATTAAAAGCCGAAACATGTAGCTGATTTTAGATTCTCCATATCAAATATGTGTTGCGTTTGAAGGATATTTAATGGTTCTTTTAAACATATGTGGAACAAGGGGATGAGTTACGTCACTTTAGTAAGCGAAATGTTCCGATGACTTTTGTCATGAAAGTTTGTCTGACCTGCTCTTCACGCTTACATTCCCAACACATATTCTAGATGGAATGACAGGACTTACGGCACAGATGAAGCAGCAATAGCACAGCAATAAGGCATCCATCTTTTTCCTTTTTTAAAATTCAATGCTTCTCTCAGAAGCATATCGATCTTGGTGTAAAATGTTTACATTTTAAGAGCTTTTCATGATGGTTTTCTTGGAAAACGAAATAACACTTCTATTAAGAAATGACTACAGAATATCCCTCTCTAGAGTAATACGTCTGGTGTTTCGGCTTCTAAAATATAGCGTTCGACTGTGAGGCTTCGTATTACATTAAAAGTGCATGAACTTCTGATGCATTTTGAATCTTGTCTGGAGAGACCAGAAACAAGAAACTTCTGAGATGAACAAAGGAAAATAACGGGAAGAGACGTGAAGGGTAAAAGTTTGTCAACTATCTCTCTTTTGTGAAATATATTTAGGACTGAATTATTTCTCGACATACTAGTACATTAGTTCTGTCTCTCTGTCTGAATCCAAAATGCAGAAGGCAAGATCTAAAACTAAAAAACACGAAGCGGTGTGCCGGCTTCTCAATTTCTCTCTGGTTCTTCGTGCAGTTACTTTTGTTTAACCCTAGGCTCTACGTATGTACTGACTGTTAACTGACAAACAGCTATAATTTAATTTTAAAAAATCATTTGCAGGAGTAGTCAAGTGTTTATGAATATTACAATCCTATAATTGGTTGAGATATGTTTTACACAAAATATTTGTACAATAACGAATTTCCTTTATCCGATTTTGTCAGCGAGACCTGAGAATAGTTTGAAATAAACCAACCGAAATGTCTTTCGCTTAAATATATATATATATATATATATATATATATATTACGAAGCAAGAATTAAAGTCACGTGTCAAAAATAAATCTGATTCTGTGGATCTGTATGCAGTTTTAAGCACGTGGTTGACAGATGGCACCACTATGTTATTTCTAAATCTTCTCTATATTTATCTTAAAATATCACCTATTTATAGCGTAAGAACGTGTAGTTCATTTCTTGGTACTGTCTTAGTTTACACACATGGCAATGGAGGTCAGTTACACACTTTTCCATTCCGTATTAAGGCAGGGCAACCTCTGCAGGCCGCTACAGCTCTGCTGTCTTCAAGATGGGTCTTAGGTATGTACAACGCTCCTAATTATTACGTAATAATGACAATATGAATAATTTAAAAGCACATTACACGCCACTTTCTATGACGTGTTCCCAAAAAGCGATTTTAAACCCTCACTTGATAGGTGTGTATTAAGGAGCTACACGACTGGAATATTCATTCGTTGGTTCACGTTTATTGCAAGTGAGCTATTTCGTAGTTCATTTTATCTCATATTCGTACAAATCAACTGGTAAAGCTAGCTTTGTATATCCTGGTATTTTGAAATTTAGTAAACCTGCTGCTTTAATCAGTATGGTATATTCAACATTCAGTGAATTAGTTACATGCAAAAAATACATTACAAGTTCAACATACACAATTCGGTTTTAAGGACGTAATTTTATAGCATAGTGGTCACCAGTACGTTTCGACTATTGCTCTACGAACTATATCATCGCTCACAAATCTGGATCATAATTCACCACATGTATCACCTGTGAACATCACTCCACAAAACATACTCCGAACGACAGTGTTTAACTTCTGATATTCTAAACGCAACACTTTGGTGATCACTATGCAATAAAGATACATTCATAAAAACCAAAGTGTATTTGTTGATCTGTTACTATATTTTATTCATAATGATATATTAATTTTCGAGGTAAGTGTAGCAATACAATTATATCTAGTATTTTAATGCAAGCTGCATATACACACTCTGTTTGTTTGTAATAATCTTCAAGATAGCTTTAAGTAATAGATGTAAACACTCTGGGATCCCAAAGTGGGCAGTAGCATCTGGCACAGAATTGTAGAGGCCTGAAGATGACTAGTCTTTAGTCGAAACATGTAGCCA
>Ga0123355_10020052_pt1 | contig 10660 bp, 8 predicted proteins | sample TergutEmb28metaG_3_FD_89872 | JGI IMG/M metagenome (GOLD analysis project Ga0123355, IMG submission 89872) | Embiratermes neotenicus P1 segment gut microbial communities from Petit-Saut dam, French Guiana - Emb289 P1 | ecosystem: Host-associated > Arthropoda: Insects > Digestive system > Gut ...
GATATTGGAGAGTACTATTGTAGGGTACATACCAGGGACACATTTTGTGTAATAATTTGTTTATTAATTATTACTTTTGATTTCTAAATTCATGAGCTTCAAAAGGTTGCACAATATTGTGAAAGCCCGTGTTAGAGATTACAGCGCGCGAAAATGGCGTCAGTACTTTTGGGTAGCGATGTTGCTAGAGTAGATGGTTAGCATGTGTGCTTTCCCTTTGTCTCTCTCTGTATATGTGTGTGTATTTGGTGGAAAGGAATTGGTTTTCAATTTTCATTTCCAATAACGGAAACCTGTTTATCCTGTAACAAAATTACAACAGTCTCCTCTTTAAATAACACATCTTTGCCGCCTCTTTATCAACTAGTATGTGCGTGACATTTAGTACCTACGCTCACGTCACCCAAAATTCACGTTACTCGCATGCGATTAAACTTGCACGCCGAAGTGACTTTCTCTATGAGATTTAAAACACTGCCACTGAGCCATCCCGGCTACAAGGTATAACTCTACTAGCCATTGACGTGTCCAATGTTACATGTGTGACTGAATGGATGAACAAATAAACTAAACTAAACCAAATGTGGCATCACAAGGCCTTGTTGCCAGGGATCCATTGAAGTTTCATCAGGGTGGGCACAACCATAGATCAATACCTGTGAAGGGTGAAACAGGAACGCCATTTCAAAATATGGTGGATGCATGTAAAAGTTAGTGTAGTGATACGCGTTTCCCGACCTATCTGTGATGCAGTTCCTTGTTGGATGTGACCATGAAATATGAAATGTGTTTTAACCGGTGAACTCTCGCGATTGTCCAAAAGGCAGATGACTGAAACATAGTGGATGCTATACGAAGAGGTGAGCATAAGGCTAATAGAATCTGAATGTTCTCAGGTTTTTAGAGCCTTGTTTACTGTCTTCCTATGTAGAGATGTGATTCTTGCTTCGTACTTCAGCACTTGGTTAATTGAGCAGAAATGCTTGAGCACAGTCATGATATGCGTGTTGAAAGTGTTCGCGGAGTAGTCCTTGATAGCGGTAATTGGAGATACTTTCTTCATTTCCGTATTTGTTTGATATGTGTGCAACATAGTTTGTTCTGTTACTGTGGGACCTTATCAGAACAAATGGGTAACATCCAAGACAGTGGAGTCTGACAACCCTTAGGGATGGAATGTGTGTGTTATCTTTAAATGCTCAAATACGGCAGTGTATGTTTGGGGTTGTTGTTCGGCCATTATTACAGCAACGGTACTCAGGTGGTGATAAATGTTGCTGCACATTCTGACATTTTCCTTTCCCATTTAACAAACATTGATATGAAGTATGTAATCAGTTATGCCAGTGTTTGTTGCCTTAGAGTTTGTGGCATTTGCATTGGCACCCTAAACATTTGAATCCTTCCATTATGATATATTACAGATTGAAGAGTATGTTATTTACCCATGTGTTATTCATGTTAATCATACTTTTTTTTATCAAAGCAGTATGAAATTGTCGGTCAAGATAAGTCACCGAGGATGCATTACTTATATTTAAATGCACAGTGACTGTTCCTTTGCCTTTTAGAAAAATGTGTAAATATGTTCGTTGGTATGTATATGTTTGAAACCAACTTACATTCATGTTTGCTTTTGGGTATATATTTCAGAGTTAGGAAAGTATATTGGAATTTTCATAAGGCAGTATCTCACCTAACCAACAAAACATAATGAGTGACAAAGAAGTATTAAAGTCACACGAGGTTTTGCAGTCCCATACAACAAAAAAGCCAGAAGTACTGCTTCAGAGAGCTGAAGAAATATTTCCTGCTCTGAAGGAAAACATGGTAAGTGTTGTGTGCATGAAGTGATTTTACAAGCTTGTTCTGTGATTGACTGGTGCTTGGAGATGGCTTATCACATTCGTTTGGTGTATGTAATTAGAAAGGTTCATGACAAAATTTGAAAGATTTGAACTCAATTTCTCACACCTCAAAGTTCTTGTGTTTGCAGCTGATGGTGATGTATTGGGTTAAAACAAATATGATAAATATTGAAGGAGTTTGATCTGCAGGTATGAGGAAATAGAACTATGCTTGTAGTAATAACCAATCACCTGATTGTGTAAGAAAAATTACAGTCTAGAGAAGTCCTAATACAAGGTAATTCCTTTAATCTGGCAACCACAGGAGTGGACAGGTGCCAAATTCTGAACTACTATAGATTATCAAACAGTTACACTGACATTAGTTCTTCCAGGAAAGTTTTGAATCTGGCTCATGTTGGGTTTTTTTGTTCTATCATATGAAGGAAGGTTCATTTTATACTATTTAAGAATATTTTGGCTGGGACATATTGAGCAATCCTAGTTTAGGGAATTTAACAATAATTAATGATTGCTGATATTGTTTTAATAATTAAATTATTTATTTATTGTATTCTTTTTTCTGTTTGTTAAAATCTGTATGTGCACATACGTATTTGACAATACTTATATTTATGTGTAAAATTTATTGATAACTTTTCCATTTATACGTTAATTATGTTTTTTATATATTTGACTATTTCCACATCCATATGAAATTGTATTTCGACTGGATCTATGGAAAATAAAGTGATCTAGCTAACTAACAAACAAACTAACTAACTAACTATGAAGACTGCTTTTTTCAATTACCATAAGTGCAGTCATTTGTTTTTCTTCAGAATGCATTGCTGTAAACCACTTACACAACTCTTCTTCCAGTTGTGCTGTTGTAGGCTGTTCCAGTGCCAGTTACTTGAAAAGGCCCCACACTTTCACTGTATGCCTTAAATGATTATAGATGTTTCCTCTGTTTCTTTATGTAAGCGATATGAGTCTGATGTATATAGGCATAATCACTTAAGCTTTAACCACTTTCAAGGCTAAAGCCCCCATATTCAATTTAGTGAGGAATTTTTAATGTTACATTTTTACTGTTGGCAACACTACCTTGTTTACTGGTCTTTAATGGGTGATTTGTATTCCTCACAATAGTTCGCTGTCCTCAGTATAGTTTAGACATTCCAAGATAAGTGATGGAATCAGTATGTGCACCTGACATTATGAACACTGGATATTCTTGTGTAGGGCCTGTTTCCTCCAGTGCCAAACTGTGAGTGGCAGATTATAAGGTGCCAGAGAAAAGGAATAGTAACAGTAAAAATAAATATAGGTTATATAGACAAGAAATTGAGAGGGAATTAATTTGGTGTAATGCTTGCTGCAACGTTTTGCCTACTCCATTGCTTTTCTGCCTGCTGTGTGAAAACACAGAAGTTGAAATATGAACATGTGTATGTTTGCCTGTTATTTTTAATGGGTGTAAAACTTGTCTTACGCTGAGTAGTGACTGTTAACTTGGTGTTTTTGAAAACGGTGCTGAGTGGAATATTTAGACATAAGAGGGTGGATGCAAAACAAACCTGCAGACCACTAAGTAGTGAGTAGCATAATTTGTAGTGTTCATCAAAAATGGTTAGAATAGTGAAAACATGAAGCGTGAAATGGACAGGTTATGTAGCATGCAGCATGTACTTTACCTAACAATACATATGATTTTTATTTCAGGATAACTTAAAGGTTAAAAAAGATGAGAACAGTTGATGTATGTATTAAAGAAATAGGGTGAGATGGTATGGACTGCGCCAGTGACAGGCAGTGGTGCAAGTGGTAATGGGCCCAGATGTTGCATAGAGGGCAGGGATTTTAATACATTCCTTTAGATACTAGCTTCTGAGGAAGGACTGTGCTTCACAGAGTTAACTGTTAGTAATAATTTTGACAACTGTAGTGGACACAATCCACAGAATGGCTACACCATTATCAGTTTTAATGAAGGTGTGCCTTAATCGCCATGACTGAGGATGCACTAATGAAGACGGGTACTGTGATCTTACAGAACTGCACATTTTCACTGGAGGGTGTACCAGGTTCATGCAGTGAGACGAGTATGACATCATCTGATAATGCATTTGAATTCGTCAGTGTAAAAGTTGAAGAGGACATGGAGATGACTATAAAAATGGAGGAGGTTCCTGAAATAAAGTCTGAACCAGAAGAGGTGCGTTACCTGTCTGTGTGCCTATTATTAGACACATGTCACCAATATCCATTAATATCTAGTGTCTGTCATGATCTCCATCTCTACATCTGTTCAATTAAATAACCCCACCATGTTGAAAGGGAATTTCAGTCTCTTCTTGGCTTGTGTGAATCTCCAGTAAGGCAGTGTGCTTGTAAGTAAATGGAGAGGCAAATAACATGATGATGTCTGATAACCAGAATTTAAGACCAAGTCCTCATCTAAATATAACCAATTTGTTCTACAAAAATGTTGTTTAGTAGAGTTTCTTTTAGCTTCCTGTCACTGTTGAAAGCATACAGAATAATGTAAACCGTATTTTTACCTATGCTTTTGTATGGCAACATAACCATTAGGGAAGGACAAAAGGGAATTGAGGGTGTTTGAGTGTAGGTTGCTGAGAAAACTATTTGGCTGTGTAAGGGAAGAAATAGCAAGAGGCTTGAGAAAGTTGTGTAATCAGAACATCCATAATTTGTAAGGAATTAGTAGGCTGAATCAAATCAAGCAAAATGAAATGTGTGATGTGTGTGTGTCATATATGGTATGGGTGATATTTGTACAAAAGATTTTACGTAGGTAAACCCCAAAAGAAAAAAAATCTCTTGGGACACACATGTACGGTTGGTGGAATTATATTGATATTGATCTTAAAGGTGTAGGAAATGAGAGAGTGTTGACTGGATCCATCTCAATGGTATTGATCAGTTGCAAGCTGTGTGATTTGGTACTGAAGGTTTGTTTATCAAACAAGTTTGAATGTTACAGTTTTTTATTCACCAACTAATGCACAAGTGGTTGTCTTAAAAACAACATTAAAATTTAAAATAAAATAGCTATGACACGTTTTGGTGCAGTCACACTACCCTCAGGGAGCGCATTATTCGTGCTTGCTAAAGTTACACTTGTTAAAATAGCCATTTACGGTACATCGGTGTGTGATTAATTCAATGGTGATGTGGCTGCATAAATTAGTAGGTCTGTAATGAATAACAGTGTGTCAAGTACTGTTGTAGTAGGATTTTCCAAAACAAAATGAATCGTATTGAAATTGGCTGGACTTACTCTTGTTGGTGTGTGTATGTTGCACTGTTCGGCAGTAGATTGAGTTAGGGAATGCGTAACTGGTTGTGTGACGTGTTGAGCCAGCTTGTACAGAGGATTTATGTCAATGACCTTCTGTTCTTCAATCAGTATGTTAATGCTGGTAAAAAGCTTGCATGTAGAGAGCTTCAATGGCAAAATGTCACAAGACAAGAAGACCACAACAAATGCGATCAAATACAGGAGAAATCAAGAAATCAAATTTCTTTACTGTGAGAAACAGAACCTCAATCAGCAATTATATCGTATACATCTACAATGTGCACGATGTTGTAATGGTATGTGGCAGCGTATCAAAAATTCAATCAATTCATGTTTAGATGATATTATGAACACCCTATACCAGAAACTCAACAAAAAACTAGACACACTAATAAGACATACACTAATCACCTATAACACCGAAAGGAACACACATTTCTCTTACGACTAGTAAACTTAACCAACACAAAATTCACTAAAGAACAAATCAGTATGTTAACTCTAGGCTTCAACTATGCAGCAGAAAAAGACCTGAAAAACTATATTTATGACTTAACAATAGACACAGAAAACACTCTTAGACACTTGGATGCTAAGATACAAAACACGTTCGGTATCTAGCAACCAGAAAAGTTAAACAAATCATAGCAACTAACACACACAATACCCTATATAAAAGACATCAACACAATCTAAACCAGTTAAAGAACATCCTACACCGAAAAAACTTAACAATGACAAAAGCAGACAAAGGTAAGGCTGTGGTCATAATTGACAAAAGCACAAAACGTTCGCGTCGGGACTGCAAAGTTACAAAGGGTGATTGTGTAGAATACTGTTAGACAAATGTATAAACAAATACCTAGTAAACATAAAACCAACAGCACCCAAATTGAATGCACTAATAAAAATATAGAAACAGAATGAACCAATTAGACCGGTCATAAATAATAAACAAGCACCATCTTACAAAATCGCTAGATACCTCAATAAAAGGTTAAATAACTTAATAAATTTAGCATATACTTATACCACCAAGAATTCATATGAAACAGCGCAGGAACTGAACACCATTCAAAGTAATAAGCACAACAGAAACCTTGGACATAAAAGATTTATGTGTTAATTTACCAATACAAAACATCCCTCATATCATCAAATTTTGGTTAAATAAACATAATGTTAATACAATAACAGAACAAACTTGATACTGTCTTGAAGTAATTCTAAAACAAAACTATTTTCAGTACAGTAACCAATTTTCCCAACCAGAAGAAGGCATTACCATGGTATCACCCATTTCAAGCACCATAGCAGAGATTTACCTTAAATTTTGTGAAGAAATATGTATAACACAATGGCTGGAAAGCAAAGAATACAGAAGATATGTAGATGACATTTTGATCATATTTGACCAAAACAAAACTGATGGGAAGACAATTATGAACCACATGAATAACACAGACAAGCATTTGGAATTCAAACTATGGGAAGAAGAAAACAATACCATAAACTGCCTTGATCTTTCCATTCACACAAACACCAACAGCATTGACATATGAATCTATAGGAAACCTACAGGTACTGATGTTACCATAAAATTCTCTTCTAACCACCCCCTCAAACACAACCTTGCAGCATTTTATTTTTACATAAATAGAATGTTAACACTACCAATCACAAAACAAGCTGAACAACAAGAATGGAAAATTGTACTTGCACTAGCCCAAGACAATGGATTTCTATTGCATGTCATTCACAACCTGAAGAAGAGACTGACAGCCCCAAAAACTCCCAACCACAACAAGACACCAAACCAAAAAATGAGTAACTTTCTCATATCACAGTCCACTAATATGAAAAATAACTAATTATTTCAAACACACTACCTTAAATATAGCCCTGCGTGCCACAAACACTATACATCAACAACTCACTGACAAAATAGTTAAGACCAGCACAAATTCCAGCAGGATGTACAAACTCAAGTGTGACACTTGCAACAATTCATATGTAGGACAATAGGCAGATCACAAGATGTAAAGAACACACACGATACAGGAGAACTAATAACCTGATTTCAGCGTATGCATTACACATACTAAACAATAGACACGAATACAGCATTGCAGAGGAAACATTGGAATTATTGAAAGCATGCAGTAAGGGAACAAGAATGAATTGTTGGGAAGCTCGCTAAATGCAAGCCTTTTACCAACATAACATATTGATCGAAGAACAGAAGGTCAGTGACATAAATTGTGTATACGAGCTGGCTCAACACGTCACATAACCAGCTATGCAGTCCCTCATACAGTCTACTTCCAAATAGTGCAACATACACCCACCAACAAGGGTAAGTCCAGCCAGTTTCGATGCGATTCATTTTGTTTTGGAAAATCCTACTACAACAGTACTTGACACACTGTTATTTATTACAGACCTATAATATATGCAACCACATCACCATTGAATTAAACACACACCTATGTACCGTAATTGGCTATTTTAACGAGTGTAACTTTCGCAAGCACAAATAATGCGCTCCCTGAGGGTGGTGTTACTGCACCAAAACATGTCAGAGCTATTTTAATGGAAATTTTAGTATTGTTTTTAAGACATATACTTGTGCATTATTTGGTGAATAAAAAAATTTGATAATATCACAATGCATGGTACGAATGTGAAAAAAAATGTTTGAATGTTTTGATGAGCTGAGGAATTATTATTTTCTGAGGCAGCAGTTTGCTACATTGAATTGTGAAAGAATGTGGAGAGCAGTGCAGAAGTGAAAGGTCCTATGAATGAATGAATGAGTAGACTGAGGGTTCAAGCTTTAACCCTTAGCCTACTAATGTTATATATATATATATATATATATATATATATATATGGAGCTCCTAGTAAAGCCAGAAAATTTTAATGTCATATATATATGGACCTACGTTTGGCAGTGCTGAAAGCCGTCTCTTTCTATTTGCTGCACAATGTTTCAACACTGAATCAATGCAGAGTGGTTTCCTGTGTCACAGTTGTGTATAAACACATTGCCAGCTAGCAAGGTTACCCTAATTAGGCTTGACTGCATAAGTGTCATAAGTCTTGAAAGCATATTGCACATTTAGTTCAGTCTTGCATTTAGTTAATGGAATGTTGGGTCATAAAACTATGTTATTTTAGTAACACACAGCTGGGTAACAGTTGTTAGATAGGGGGTAGGCGCATTTTCTCAAACTCCCTTGCAGAAGTAGCAACTTGTGTCAGTCGAGAGTTTGTTGTTCCATCCAGTAGTCACACTGTAGTTTTCGTCAATGGAACGTGAGATTTCTGGTGTAAAACGGGCTCGTCTGCTGTCTCAGAATCAAATACGAGAAATCATAATGGATTCAGACAGTGATGAGGAGAAATATTACACTTCTGAGGACACGGAGGACGACGAGCCATGCCCACCTTCGCGACGGTCTTCATTATCAGAGCCTCCAAGTCCAGATTTTTCTGCCAGCAGCTTTGAAGATGAGGATGATGTTGGTAATGTGGCAGGTCAACAGCCACAACCCTGCCTGTGGACACTGCCCCCTCAACCTCGAAGGCGTGTAGTGTACCCCTTTATTGGGGCTCCCAACGGGAAAAGCAGGGAAGCTGCACAAGTAACAAGCGAGTCCACTCCACTTAGCATTCTGCTTCTGTTCTTCGCGGAAATTATTACTTTGCTGGTTGTGGAGACGAATCACTACTATCACCAGTTCTTAGAAAATTCTGACAATGGACTTTCTCCCGAACGTGAGGTGACAGAAGCGGAAATGTTTGCGTTTTTGGCTCTGACATTACAGATGGGACATACAGTTCAAGGCAGACTGGAGGACTACTGGACGAAAATGGAACAGCTTTGTACTCCATTCTATGGACAAACGATGGCACGTGCTAGATACTATCACATACTACGCTTTCTACATTTCGTGGACAATAATAGGAATGGAGTTGACAGAACAGATGACAGACTGTGGAAAATACAAGACTTATTTGAAATTATAAGGAAGAACTTTTCAAAATTGTACAACCCTACTGAATATTTGGCATTAGATGAAGTCATTGTGAAATGCAAGGGAAGTATAGTTTTCAAGCAGTACATCCCGAAAAAACGCAAACTTTTTGGCATCAAAATGTTCAAACTGTGTGACTCTACAGGATATACATATGACATGAATGTTTACCTTGGTAAAGACAGACAAAGGGCGGCACAACACCTGACAGCAACACATAACACGGTGACTAATCTGACAAGGGGTATAGAAGGATTTGGCCATAAACTGTACATGGGCAACTTTTTTTCTTCCCCTGACCTGTATGACGACTTGGCCCAGAAGAAAATTTTCTGTTGTGGGACAGTTAGTCTACATAGAAAGGGCATGCCCAATGACCTCAAACCCAAGACACTGAGACTGAAACGTGGTGACATTCGAGTAAGGACCAGGGGTGACTTGACGGCTGTGGTGTGGAAGGACAACAGAGACGTGTGCCTCCTGACAAACATTCACGATCCACCCAGAGAAGGCAATTATCGCGATGAACGTGGGAATGCGATAAAGCCGGAAATTGTGGCGGATTATAACCGTCACATGGGGCACGTTGACAATGCGGATAGGATGGCCAGTAGCTATATGGCCAGCCGCCGAACATGGAAGTGGACAAAAAAGCTCTTTTTCCATCTGTTAGACCTGGCCATTGTCAACAGTTACATCCTCTTATCTTCATGTGGTGGGAAGAAAATTTCACACAGAGATTTTCGTCTCACCCTTATCAGAGAGATGCTGGCACGGTCTGGGCATGAGCCACGACCATCCATGCCTGTTGGGAGACCAGCCCCAGCTTCTGCTAACATCGGAAGACTGGACGCATGTCACAATAAGCACTGGCCTGGCCGCAACCCCAAGCAGCGGCGTTGTCGCGTGTGTTCAGCGAGGGGCGTGACGCGAACCGTGTTATTCAAATGTGTCAAGTGTGACGTGGCGCTTTGTGTGGACCGAAGTTGTTTTGAAGATTACCACACAAAAAATGACTTATAAGACATCTTTTCATACGTTCTCCGTGCAAACTGTTGGAGCCTCAACCACAATGTAAGTAAAAAAACATGGATATTTACAACTTTTTTAGAAACGTATGTTCTCCATTACGCAGTAAGGACATTACAGCATTTTTAAGGCACCCTGAGCAATGTCTGATTCCTTCCCTACAAATTGCTTTTTGTTTCACAAATTTTTCTCGAAATATTCAAGTTTTTTTAAAAACAGGCGCAGAATTTAAAATACCCTGTAGACTAATTCGGTGAGCTGGGATTAAATATGGTACGCTAAGGGTTAATCAGTCCACGTGCACTTTGGCTTTGGAACAGGCCCTTTGTGCCCCTTAAACTATATTTTGAGTCAAGAGTAGCCTGTCCCTTTAATAAAGTTCCCCAGACCTAGGTAGGAATGTCTAAGTGTTGCCA
>Ga0123355_10020053_pt1 | contig 10660 bp, 5 predicted proteins | sample TergutEmb28metaG_3_FD_89872 | JGI IMG/M metagenome (GOLD analysis project Ga0123355, IMG submission 89872) | Embiratermes neotenicus P1 segment gut microbial communities from Petit-Saut dam, French Guiana - Emb289 P1 | ecosystem: Host-associated > Arthropoda: Insects > Digestive system > Gut ...
GGGAAAATAACCGCTTGAATGTTTTTCGGTAACTTTTATTATTTTTGGTATAACGTCTCCGGCGCGTTCTATCAAAACACCGTCGCCTTCGTTAAGATTTAGGCGCTGGATTTCGTCAAAATTGTGAAGCGTTGCATGTGTTATGGTAACGCCAGAAAGTTCTACGGGGCGCAAAACTGCAGACGGCGTTACAACACCTGTGCGGCCTACCTGTAGGCGAATTTTTTCAAGAGTAGTTGTAGCTTGCCTTGCTTCAAATTTAAAGGCTATTGCCCAGCGGGGGCTTCTGTTTGTGAACCCCAAAAATTTTTGCTGCGCGAGGCTGTTTACTTTTATTACGATACCGTCTACTTCGTAAGGAAGTTTGTCGCGCTTGGCGGCCATTTCGTCGGTATAGATTAAAACATCGTCAATGTTTTTAAAAATTTTGGTATGCTTTTGCAGTTTAAAGCCGCACTCTTTGGCGAATTCTAAAAATTCGGAGTGTTTTTCAAAAGTAACGTTTTTACCTGAAAGTTCGCCCATAGAGTGCGCAAAAAAACTTAAAGGCCGCGCGGCTGTAATGCTTGCGTCTTTTTGCCTTAGCGAGCCGCTTGCGGCGTTGCGGGCATTGGCAAATTGTTGGTCATTGTGGGTAAACAAATCGCCGTTTAGTTTTTCAAAATCGGTTTTGCTTATGTAAACTTCGCCGCGGATTTCTATTTTTTCAGGCGGTGTTTCAACTTCTAAAAGTTTTGGTATTTCCCTTATTGTTTTTACGTTTTCGGTAATATTTTCGCCGGTTTGACCGTCGCCGCGTGTGGCGGCAACGGCAAGCGAACCGCCGTCATAAAAAAGGTTTAAACTAACGCCGTCTACTTTAAGCTCGCATATAAGCTCAGGGTTTGGCACGCTTTTTGAAATACGGTTATACCATGCCGTAATTTCTTCTTTGGAGTATGAATTATCCAGCGAAAGCATTGGTATGGCGTGCTTAGAACTTTCAAAAGTGCTAGAGGGTTTGTATCCCACTTTGTTAGTGGGGGAGTCGTCAGTTTTTAAAGATATAAGGGGCGTTTCTTCTAGGTGTTTTAATTCTTTAACAAGTTCGTCATACTCTGCGTCTGAAATTTCGGGGGCTTGATACTGGTAATAAAGCTTGTTATGACGCTCTATTTCGTTTCGAAGGTTTAAAATTTTATCTTTTATATTGGTAGTCATTAGGGTAGTCCTGAAATAAAAAGGAGTGATATTTCCTAATCTGTTGCTTTTCGGACTGCTTTAAGTTTGTCTAAAATACCGTTAACAAACTTGCTGGAATCTCTGGTAGAAAACTTTTTAGATATTTCAACAGCTTCGTCTATAATAACGCTTATGGGGGTTTTCGGCATTGCTATAATTTCATAAGCGGCAAGGCGTATAATGTTTCTGTCTACTGCCGCCATGCGTTCAAGTTCCCAGTTTTGGGCGTGCTTGGCTATTAGGGCGTCTATCTCTTCCTGCCTTGCGCATACGCCTTTAAAAATGTCTACGGCGAACTCTCTGTAGGCTGGCTCTTTGGGCAAAATATCGTCGAAACATTCAAATATAACGTTTACGGGAAGTTGGCATGTGTCAAAAGCATACAACATTTGCAAAGAACATTCTCTTGCGGCGCGCCGCGTACTCATTTAAGGCTCCATGTTTCAAATAGTGTCTGAAGATTTTATCATTTTGAATGTGTTTTTTGCAAGGAAGTTGTATTGGAAGAAGTAGAATAATTTAGTAACATTGAAAAATAATATAGTAAGTGCTTATGGGAGTTTAATTTGAACGAGATAGTATTTATTGATCTTGAGGTTGATTCTTCTAAAAATAAGATATTAGACATTGGCGCAATAAAACAAAACGGGCAGGAATTTCACTCTAAATCCCGGTCCGATTTTGTTTCATTTTTACATGGCAGTTCATACATTTGCGGACATAATATTTTTAAACACGACTTACAATATATTGAAAAAGAAGTAAACGCCGCAGGAATAAATCACTTCATAGACACCCTATGCTTATCGCCGCTTCTCTTTCCGAAAAAGCCGTATCATAAACTTGTTAAAGATGATAAATTAACAACTAATGAATTAAATAATCCCCTTAATGACGCAAAAAAAGCCCGTGACCTTTTTAATGACGGAATTGCTGAGTTTAAAGAATTTGACGATAATCGTAAGCATATATTTTTTGCTTTGTTGAAAGAACAAAAAGAATTTTCTAAATTCTTTAGTTATATAGGCTATGAAAAAATAGAACATAATGTTGCTGCCACCATAAAGCAAACATTTTTCGGTAAAATATGCGCCAATGTCCAAATTGAAAAATTGGCAAATAAATACCCTGTTGAACTTGCCTATGCGTTAGCCCAAATTGAAGTTATACAATACGATTCCATTACGCCGCCGTGGGTGTTAATAAACTATCCAAAGGTAGAAAATGTTTTACATTTTTTGCGAAGCAGAAAGTGTTTTTCATGCGCTTACTGCAACGAGGCATTAGACGAAACAAAAGCCTTGCAGCGCTTTTTTCACTATGACGCTTTTCGTAGTTATGACGGTATGCCCCTGCAACAAAAAGCGGCAGAAGCTGCAGTTAGCGGGAAATCTTTTATTGCTGTTTTTCCTACCGGCGGCGGTAAGTCTATAACCTTTCAGGTTCCTGCGCTTATGGCAGGGCAAAATGAAAAAGGCTTAACTGTTGTAATTTCGCCTTTGCAGTCTTTGATGAAAGACCAAACTGACAACTTGGAAAATCAACATGGCATTACAGAAGCCGTAACAATTAACGGTTCGCTTGATCCTCTTGAGCGCGCTAAAGCTTTTGAAAGGGTTGAAGAGGGTTCGGCAAGTCTTTTGTATATTTCGCCGGAATCCTTGCGCTCTAAATCTATAGAAAGCATTTTACTCAAAAGAAATGTTGTTCGCTTTGTTATAGATGAAGCCCACTGTTTTTCCGCGTGGGGGCAGGATTTTAGAACAGATTACCTTTATATAGGCGATTTTATCCGTAGTTTGCAAGAGAAAAAGGATATGCCGCAAAACACCTCACTTATTTCGCCGCTTCTTAAAGTTTTAGATACTTTGCAAGAAAAAAAAGTTATACAAAAAAATATTCCGATATCATGTTTTACGGCTACCGCCAAACAGGAGGTTGTTGCCGACATTAAAAATTATTTCAAAGAAAAGCTTTTGCTTGACTTAGAAGCGTTTAGGGCTGGTACTGCAAGACCAAACCTTACATATAATATTTTTAATGAACAAAACAACGATGAAAAATATCTTAAATTACGTCAATTAATAATAGATAACGATTGCCCTACAATTATTTATGTTTCACGAACGAGAAGAGCTGAAGAGCTTGCAGGGAAATTAACAGAAGACGGCTACGTTGCAAAACCATATCATGGTCAAATGGATAAGCAGTCTCGTATTGAAAATCAAGACGCTTTTATAAGTGGAGATGTAAAAATAATTGTTGCTACCACTGCTTTTGGCATGGGCGTTGATAAAAAAGATGTGCAAGCTGTTATTCACTATGATATTTCCAACTCACTTGAAAACTATATTCAGGAAGCAGGCCGCGCCGGGCGTGATGAAAATATAAAAGCAAATTGCCATATTCTTTTTAACGATGAAGACTTAAATAAGCATTTTAATATGCTTAACCAAACAAAAATGTCGCTTAAAGAAATTGGTCAGGTTTGGAGAGCAATTAAAAAGCTGACGCATGAGCGTTTATTTATTACTAAAACAGGGCTTGAGCTGGCGAGAGAGTCAGGATGGGATGATTCCGTTAACGACATAGAAACACGGGTTAGAACAGCAGTTAACGCCCTTGAGCAAATAGGATATATAAAACGCGGGCAAAATATGCCACGGGTTTTTGCCGACAGTATTTTGGTTCATAATATGGAAGAAGCAAGGGTAAAAATTGACAGTTCTCCGCGTTTTGACGATAAATCCCGCCAACATTCAATTCGTATTATCAATAGCCTTATAGGTGCCAAGTACAGAAAAGGAGTAAGTGAAGATAGTGAAGAGCGTGTTGACTATATATCTGACAGGCTTGGTATAGAAACGCCTGCCGTTATACGTGCAATAGGTATGCTTCGTGAAGAAAAAATACTTGCCGACGCTAAAGATATTACCGCCTATATAAAACGCGGTGGCAAAAGCGGATATTCAAAAAATATTTTAAACACGCATGAAAAAGTTGAAAATTTTTTATTTGAATATCTTGCTAATGACGAAAAGACATATAACATCAAAGAAATGAACGAGGCATTACATGAAAAACACCAAAACACTTCAATAAAAAATCTTCAAACAATTCTTAATTATTTTTCTATAAAAAGATTTATCAAAAAAACCAAGCACATTAACAAAAACTTTATTACGTTAAAGCCTTACTTTCCAGTTTCAGAAATTAAAATTAAAAGCAATAAGCGAAGCTGTATGGCAGAGAAAATTATTGACTACCTTTATTTAAAAGCCGACATTCCATGCGACCATAATGATGAAAACGTGCATTTTTCTGTGTTGGAGTTAAAAGAAGAGCTAAGCCGGGATATGGTTGCCCAAAAAGCAGACATAGTAGAAATAGAAGACGCTCTTTATTATCTTCTAAAAATAGGCGCACTAAAAATAGAAGGCGGTTTTTTGGTTATTTATAATGCTATGCGTATAGAACGCCTACAAAAAGATAATAGTGCGCGATATCTTAAAGAACATTACAGCCAACTTGAAAAGTACTATCAAAATAAACGCTTGCAAATTCATATTGTGGCCGAATATGCCCGCCGTATGTTAAATGATTACAAAGAGGCATTGGCTTTTGTGGATGATTACTTCATAATGGACTACAATGCTTTCCTTAATAAATACTTTCGTGGGCGCAAAGAAGAAATCAGCCTGAATATAACGCCTAAAAAATTCAAGCAGATATTTGGCGAACTCTCGTCTGCTCAGTTAGATATTATTAAAGATGAAAATTCGGCTTGTATAGTTGTGGCGGCAGGTCCGGGAAGCGGCAAAACAAAACTGCTTACCCATAAGTTAGCCTCTCTTTACATGATGGAAGATGTTAAGCACGAGCAAATGCTTATGCTTACTTTTTCCCGTGCGGCAGCCAGCGAATTTAAAAAACGGCTAATGACCCTTATAGGTAACGCTGCCAACTTTATTCAAATAACTACATTTCATTCGTATTGCTTTGACTTGTTAGGCAAGGTAGGAGATATAGAAAAGCACGGCAACATTATAGAACAGGCAATAGAGAAAATTAATGCCGGAGAAGTAGACCTGTCAAGGCTTACCAAAACAGTTTTAGTAATTGATGAAGCGCAAGACATGGGTGAGGCGGAATATTCTTTTGTGAAAACCCTTATGGAAAATAATGATGATTTGCGCATTATAGCCGTTGGCGATGATGATCAAAACATTTATGAGTTTAGAGGGTCAAGTTCCAAATACTTGGAAGCTTTGCTTAAAGAGCAAAATGCAAAAAAATATGAATTAGTAGATAATTACCGCAGTAATGCCAATATCGTAGAATTTGCCAACCGTTTTTCAAAGAAAATTTCTCATAGGCTTAAAACAACCTCTATTATAGCGAAGAAAAAAGAAAACGGTATTATAAATATTTGCAAGTTGTCTTCGGAAAATATTACCATTCCCGTAGTTAATGCCGTAAAACAAACTAAATTAAGCGGCTCTACCTGTATTATTACGCGGACAAACGAAGAGGCTCTAAATATTACAGGGTTGCTTTTAAAAAACGGAATACAAGCAAAGCAAATTCAAACTAATAACGATTTTAACCTTTGCAACCTTGCAGAGCTGCGAGATTTTATTGCCGATATAGACACAGGCGAGCACAGCTATACTATAAGCCAAAAGGTTTGGGACACGGCAAAATATAATCTTAATGTAAAATACAAAACCAGCAATGATTTGCAAGTGGCATTAAAATTAATAGATGACTTTGAGGAAACAAATAATAGAACAAAATACAAAAGTGACTTTAAGCAATTTGTACGCGAATCAAAACTGGAAAGCTTTGTAACCCAAACCGGTTCTTCAATTTTTGTATCTACCATTCATCAGACAAAAGGCAGAGAATTTGACAATGTATTTCTTGCCTTTAGTAGTTTTAAAAAAATGAATGATGAACAGTTAAGGGCAATTTATGTGGCTATAACCAGAGCAAAGCAAAATCTGTATATTTATTATTGCGGAGATTATCTTGACGGAATCTATGTGCAAGGAATTCAAAAAAATATAGATATCACTAACTATCCCGAACCTATACAAATTACAGTGCAAATGTCTCATAAAGATGTATTTCTTGGGTATTTTGCTCAATGCCAAGTTGATATAGATTTGTTGCGGTGCGGAGATAAATTGCTTGTTCGTGATGGCGGCTTATATAGGGATAAAAAACAAATTGCCAAATTTTCAAAGAAGTTTAAAGAAGATATAGAAAAATTAAAAGATAAAGGATATGTTCCGAAAATAGCAAAAATACGCCATGTAGTTTTCTGGCAAAATAAAGAAAAGGAAAATGAAATTAAAATAATTTTACCTGACATGGAATTTAAAAAAATAGATAGGCAAAGCAGATAGCAAGCATATGTGTAAATCAATACTTAAAAAAGAATGGCTTTAAACAGCCATTCTTTTTGACTTTACAACGGTTTTTTTGATATTATTATTAATTATTACTTCAAGGAAAAGGTGTAGCGTACAATGAAAATAGTTAAAGAGGGTTATCCGTTTATTGGCGGCGCGTTGGCGCTTGCCGTGATATCTTATTTTTTGTGTAATGTAAGTTTTATTTTTTGTATTCTTTTATGGTTGGGCATTGCGCTTGCGCTTTTTTGCGCTTACTTTTTCCGCGATCCCAAAATCACCATAACCCAAGGCGAAAATTTGGTATTATCCCCTTGCAACGGCAAAGTTTTGGAAGTTAAAAAAGACGATAAAGAAATTATGATACGCGTGTTTCTTAGTGTGTTTGACGTTCACTTGCAAAGAAGCCCCATAGACGGTAAAGTTATAAGCGTAGAACATAAACCCGGAAAGTTTTTAAACGCGGCAGCCCCCGACGCCCACATAGTTAACGAGCAAAACATTATAACCATAGAAAACGAAACAGGCACCTACATTGTTAAACAAATTGCGGGCTTACTTGCGCGTAGGTGTGTGGCGTGGGTAAAAGCCGGCGACGTTTTAAAAGCCGGCGATAAAATAGGCGTTATAAAGTTTAGTTCTCAGGTTGATTTACATATGAAACCCAATGCCGAAATTAAAATTAAAGAAGGCGACAGGGTAGTTTCGGGCGTAACAATATTAGCCGAACTTATCGGAGATAAAAAATAAAAAAGATAAAAATGAGAATACCGGAACCGGTAAAAAGAATACCCGTAAAAAAAGGTATTTACATACTGCCAAGCCTTTTTACGCTTGGTAATCTCGCTTGCGGGTTTATGTCTGTAATAAACTCTATTAATGGTAATTTTAACACGGCCGCTTGGATGATAATGCTTGCGATTGCTTTCGACGTAATAGACGGGCGCGTGGCGCGCTTAACTAATACCACAAGCCGTTTCGGTATGGAGTTAGATTCTTTGTGTGATTTAATTTCCTTCGGTATGGCGCCCGCTATACTTATGTATTTGCTGGTACTGTCGCAAATGCTTAACTATAAAGCGGGTGTGGGGATAGCTTTATTTTTTGTTATTGCAAGCGCCTTAAGGCTTGCCAAGTTTAATTTACAAACGCAAACTAGCGATGCGGAAAATGAAAATAGCGAACAAAATGCAGACGCTTTCAAGCGGTTTTCGGGGCTTCCGACGCCTGCTGCGGCAGGGTTAATGGCGTCTTTTGTACTTAGCTGGGAAATTTTTTACGGCAACGTTGTTTTAGACTTTAACACAATACCTTACCTTATGGAAAAAATGCCGTTTTTCTTTAACGCAATGCCGCTGTTAATGGTTTTGATATCTTTTTTAATGTTATCTAATGTGCCTTACTCGGTAGTTAAAAAGTTTAAGTTTTCGCGTCCTAAAACCATGCAACTTTTGGTGTTGGTTGTAGCGCTTTTAATGGTAGTTATAGTATTTCCGCAAAATATGTTTTTTATCATTTTTTTAACGTACGCTTTAAGCGGCATTGTTTTAATGGTGCGCAGGTATTTGCGTATGATATACGCCTTTGGAAAAAAACGCCGCCAAAAAGGTATTGATAATGAATAACTCCTTTCGAACTTCGCCCATATGCATACTTTCCTTCAACGGCACGTTGGGATATTTGCGACTTAGAAGCCTAGGGAACAAGGTTACCTAAAATCTTGTAAGCGTAAATGTATCTTTCTTTCCATAAAAATTAACGGAGTGCCGCAATAATGAATAAAGATAAAGTGATGTTTTTTGATACCACCTTGCGCGACGGGGAACAATCTCCCGGTGCAAGCATGAATTTAAAAGAAAAAATTTTAATAGCAGGTCAGCTTGCTTCTATGGGTGTAGATATTATAGAAGCGGGTTTTCCTATTACAAGTCCGGGCGATTTTGACGCTGTGCGAGCTATCGCCAAAGAAATTAAAGGGCCTGTAATAGCGGGTCTTGCGCGGGCGTCTGAAAAAGATATTATAGCTTGTTGGAATGCCGTAAAATATTCTAAAAAACCGCGTATACACGTTTTTATAGCCACTTCTGACCTTCACATTGAAAAGAAACTTCAAAAAACGCGCGCGCAAGTGTTAGATATGGCTGTGCACGCGGTAAAATTTGCAAAAAAATATTGTGACGATATTGAATTTTCCTGCGAAGACGCCTCCAGAAGCGACAGGGCGTTTTTAACGGAAATTGTTGAGGCGGCAATTTCATCGGGCGCTTCCACCATAAACATTCCCGATACAGTCGGCTATACATTGCCAGAAGAGTTTGGCTCTTTGATAAGGCATATAAAAGAAACAGTCAGCAATATAAACAAAACCGTCATCAGCGTGCATTGCCATAATGATTTAGGGTTGGCTGTTGCGAACTCTCTTGCCGCGATAGCCGCAGGCGCGCGTCAGGTTGAAAGCACCATTAACGGTATTGGCGAGCGCGCGGGTAATGCGGCTCTGGAAGAAATTGTAATGGCGTTAAACACGCGTCCCAATTACTTTAACGTGAAACATCAAATAAAAACTAAAGAAATTTACAAAACAAGTAAATTGGTTTCAAGCTTAACGGGCATTATGGTGCAGCCTAACAAAGCTATTGTCGGCGCAAATGCTTTTGCGCACGAATCGGGCATTCACCAAGACGGTATGCTTAAAGACAGAAACACTTACGAAATTATGCGCCCGCAAGATGTGGGCGTGCCTGAAAGTTTGCTTGTGCTTGGCAAGCACTCAGGGCGGCACGCATTTTTAAAGCGCGTAAAAGAATTGGGTTATAAAATAGAAGACGCGAAAACCACAGACGCATTGTTTGAAAAATTTAAAATACTTGCCGACAAAAAAAAGTGCATTTTTGACGACGATATTATAGCCATAATAGAAGAAGGCGTTTCAGACGTTAAAGAAACTTATGTTTTAGATTATGTAGACTCCGTGGGCGGTACTGGTATAATACCTGCGGCAACTGTGCGCTTGCAAAAAATTGCAGGTTTAAAAAAAGAAAAAACAAAACTTTTAACTGAAACCGCCTCGGGCTCGGGTCCTGTAGACGCTGTGTATAAAGCCATAGACAAAATAACTGGTATAGAGGCAAAACTTGCGGACTATTCGCTTCGCGCCGTTTCCTGCGGGGAAGACGCTCAAGGTGAAGTAAGCTTAAAAATAAATTCAGGCGGTATTGTTTTTATGGGTAAGGGCGCTTCAACAGACATTGTGGAAGCAAGCGCAAAGGCTTACTTGCAAGCAATAAATAAGGCAATATCATTTAAAAATAAAAAATAATAGTTACGGAGAAAAAGCACTATGGCTCAAACCATCGCAGAAAAAATTTTAGCTGCCCACTGCGGCAAAAAAGAAGTTCATCCGGGTGAATTTATAGAGCCCAAAATAGACATAGCCCTTTCTAATGATGTTACCGCCCCGCTGGCGATAAAAGAATTTAGAAAAACCGGCATAAAAAAAGTGTTCGACAAAAAACGCATTGCCTTGGTTATGGACCACTTTACGCCTAATAAAGACATCGGCAGCGCAGAGCATGTGAAATTTGTGCGCGAATTCGCCAAAGAACAAAAAATTCTTCACTTCTACGAAGGCGGAACCTGCGGCGTAGAACACGCTCTTTTGCACGAAAAAGGCATAGTTGTGCCGGGCGATATTGTTGTGGGCGCGGATTCCCACACCTGTACTTACGGCGCAATGGGCGCGTTTGGAACGGGCATGGGTTCTACAGACATTGCCGCTGCCATGGCAACTGGAAAAGTTTGGATGAAAGTGCCCGAAAGCATAAAATTTGTTTACAAAGGCAAGCTTAACAAATGGGTAAGCGGTAAAGACTTAATACTTTACACTATAGGTTTAATAGGCGTAGACGGCGCATTGTATAAAGCGATGGAGTTTACGGGTCCCGTAATTGAAAAAATGACCATGGCAGAGCGTTTTACAATGAGCAATATGGCAATAGAAGCCGGCGGCAAAGCAGGTATTA
>Ga0123355_10020054_pt1 | contig 10660 bp, 5 predicted proteins | sample TergutEmb28metaG_3_FD_89872 | JGI IMG/M metagenome (GOLD analysis project Ga0123355, IMG submission 89872) | Embiratermes neotenicus P1 segment gut microbial communities from Petit-Saut dam, French Guiana - Emb289 P1 | ecosystem: Host-associated > Arthropoda: Insects > Digestive system > Gut ...
TAACTCAACAAATAAGTCGCAAGCTCCTGAGGATGGATGTATTAACGTCCGAAACATGTTGAGCATTAAATAATGAAATAATAAAGCAAGTGACATCAAGTTGGTCTCTCTTTATTCAACTATTATTAGGATAATTAGATCCAGAAGGAATACTTTGGTTGTGCACGCAGTACTCATGTTGGAGATTATAAAAGCATGTAAAATTTGATCCAGAGAGCCTAACGGGGGCGGACCTAGCCGTAGATGGAAGGAAGATGTTAAGAACTGATGTTAGAGAAGTGAGGTGCAAGAGTGTAAATGGATCGACGTGAATTAGAATAGTATCTCTGGCGAGTTGTTGCGAATACGGCAAATAAACTTCGCTTTTGCATAAAAGCGCGGAATTTAGATAAGCTGGAGTCATATCTCTGTCGATGATAAACGTCGAAGGCTCCATGTTGTGTTGCTTAGGAGGACGAGAAACTTCGCAGAGAAATTGACCGCGTTATGAACGTCATTACAATTCGCAGCAGTTTGTTGATTATCTCAAGGAAGCGTGACATTCATTTAGACAAACAGGCGATAACGCAATAGATAGTTTCAGTCCTTACTGAAAATGGTGCCAATGAGGTTTGTCAGTGGGGCACGCGAAACTTGTACGCAATACACACACACACACACACACACACACACACACACACACACACACACATTAGACGACTCTCGCGTTTGTTCCATACTGTGACATCATGTGATGGGCGAACTGAAAAATAGCCATGAAATATGCATTTTGATGCTACAGCGACGGCGACCACAGACAATGCTGTTGTCTGCCATATGGCACGGTTTTTTGTGGTAAAGTGCACCGAAATCGCGTGGTTCCGCATGTTGGAGGCAGCAGAACCCCCTGAAAAGTCAGTACACCTCTACTGGATTACATAGTGTTACATCCCAGAAGACACTAATCTTCAGCGATAAAGCAAGAGATGTTTCCTACGATTTTTGGGATAGTTTAGAAGTCAGGGCTTGCTATTTCATCTTTCAAAGTAGTGTGTTCCGTGCTCTTTGTTAGTTCTGAGTAGTGGGTAATCTTTAAGTCCTACGTTGCAGTCTTGTTTTGAAGATTTTCTTTTTCGTTACACACGATTTCACTTATCCTCTATACGACCTGCTGATATCCTATTTTGTGCACGTAAAAATATATCATTCACCCTAAAGGACGAACATGTGCGAGAGTTTGAGAACAGGGTGCTGAGAAGAATAGTCTATTGAACGTAAGAAATTTGAAGTAATATATCTGAGAAAATTTTGTGTGGAGGACCTGCATAACTTGTACTGTTTGCCATATAACGGGTGGTTGATGCAGGTAACTAGGGTGAGCTGGATGGGGTTGAAAGCGTACGTGGATTAGATTTTATATTCATGCACAATTTTGGTCTGAGCACGTGGAACAAGAGATCACTTGGAAGACCTAGGCGTAGGTGGGAAGATAATATTAAAATTAGTCTTAAAATATTAGGGTCAGGATGTGGACTAAATCATCTTGAGAAATGTACCTGTGGCAATATTTTACGACAGAGGATGTAACTTTTGGGTTCCATTAAAGCAGGGGAATTTCTTGACTAACTGGGCTACTATCAGTTTCATAAAAAGGACTCTGCTGCACAGACTAACTTAGCCATATAGCTATTGAGTAACTGATGTTTATTATGTCAATTTCACGTTGACTGTATGATTTTAAAGTTATATAATTAGAATTAATTTTTAAATATATATATAATATATTATATATATATTTACATCATTTCTGACTACAGGCAGCTGAGAGTAAATGCCATTGTAGTTTCAAGCACGAAGTGACATGGGAAGCATGTTCTATTTATTCCCCTTTAACGCCCATTCCTTGGGACATCTAGCCTGTTCTGATTCATAATTTAGTTAATCAGTCATAGTGATACAATTTTCAAACTATTTATATGCGTTTATATAATTCAGTGGTGAGAGCATTATTTTCTAAAGAAGGATCCTACCTCATGAAATTAGGTAAGAAATTTCTAATAAACGCTAAATTTATGGCGTACAAAATATTTCACTAGGCTTAACATTAATTTAATAAACACCTTACCAATGCCCAAATCAAAACTGTAATATATTGTGTTGCTTTTATGGTAGTAAATACTTTTTAACTTTAAAATTTATTGACTAAATGTCAGTGAATTTGTGAACAAGGAGCGTCAGGACGTATTTTTTAAAATGACAGTAAAAAAGAGAGATATAACAGAGAGATAACACGTTATTACTCTTGCACAAATAGCAATAATCTATCAGTTTCTTATCGAACACGACGAAGACCAGAAAATGAAAATATTTGTTGAAATAATAAAGTCGAAATAGGACTTAAGTTTTCGACATATTTATAACACAGTTGTGTACTTTTTACTGCACTCTACGTGACTGAAAGTTGTCACTTCATGCTTGTCTAAATTTCCTTAGCCGAATTTTTTAAGTCGCCGTTTTGAAGTACAAAACATAACAAGTCTTCTGCATATATTTAACTAGTATTAAAAACATTTCCTTTTGGCTTGAAAATTTTTAATAAATTACTGTAACGTCGCATTTTTTCGTATAGTGCGCCACGCTGAAAAACTGTCAGTCTACTTTCCGAAATACGCGCAATTAAAATTTTAAAAGTATAAATTTTATCAGTCTGAGCCACAATGTATAAGTGTTTAATACAATAGCCCACTAGAGAGTGACTTTAAAAGGTATGTACTACAGCTTACACAAAGAGTAAAACAACATACCTTGGAGTAATGCACGACAAGTAACGTCACCGTCATGCGGAAAATTAAAAAAAAATTACAGTAAAAAACAGCACGGTTTTACAGAACGTCATCTTCACTGTAAAGATGACGGAATGTGGGATGAAGTTCACTCACCTGCCGCAGCATGTTGCTGGCGTTGTGGTGTCTGACGGAATGCTGAGATTCGCCGGTTTGAGCTCCGCTTATAAACTCGCCCGTCTTGATCACAATGGCCTGAATTTTGCAGCTTCGGCAACGCATACTACTCAGAAGATGAGGCAGTTGATGGGGAAACGTTCTATTCGGTGGTGGGGTTTTTCGAAGGAGAGGGAAGGCAGGTGGTAATAAAAAGAACTGATGTAAGCCATCCAGGACTGACATAAGTTCTGGCATGGCATTGACACTCCTCTCCCACAGCCGAAGAAATCTTCTTGCCCCAAGTTTATTTCCTCTTGCCATCATGCTTCGTCACGGTGAGCTATAGGGATCTATTCTAAACCTGTGGAATTGATTAGTGTCTCTAGCAGAACACGACCGTAAAATCTGCGTTCAGTCATGTCCGGAATCGCTCCGTCCGTGGCTGAATGAACGTAACTAGTAGATGTGCCTTAGTTATAAGGGTTAACACGCAAACCAACGGACTAAACCACCTGTTCGAGAAACCAAGCCTCGCCACTATTTCTCAGCCCGGAACACATAATGCCGGTCAACATCCTCCTGTCCTCTATGTTTAAGGCAATTTTAATATTATCATCCTATCTGGACCTAAGTCTGTCAAGTGACGGAAGTGTTGTATGGATTTCTGCTCTATATGTACACTGTATGTTCTGCCTTTTCGTTTCACTTTAGATAATTTTTAAAACAGTGTATAAAAGGAGTGCACATTTTGAAGTTTCCTCATTGTGCTCTTTTATTCAGCCTTCTGTTACTTCTTCTTCTTCTTCTTCTTCTTCTTCTTCTTCTTCTTCTTCTTCTTCTTCTTCTTCTTCTTCTTCTTCTTCTTCGGTCTAAATATTCCCCTCAGTATTCTGTACTCAAAAACCTAGTATGTATTCTGACTGGTAGACACTGAAGAATATTACAATTTTCACCACTGAGCCCACTTATATATCACTTCTATTTAATCTGCACATTTAGAAACACGTCAGTTACATCCACAAAGTACAGTCCTTCTTATGAAGCTACCAGTTAACACTCAGACAGCTAGGTACAAGTGTCTCAGGTATTGAGCAATTTAAAGGTTCATTGTCATATTCTCACTATGTCGTTGCCGGGAATCTATCCACATTTTCACTTCAACTTCTTTAATGTCCGTCTCTCTCTACTGCGATATTTTTCAAACGACCTATTCTGTTCAGGGTTTTCGACTACATTTTTTACGAACTTGTTTCTCCACTCCTTGTTACGTAATCAATCCGTCTCTCTAAGCTGACGACGCTGACAACTCTCTTACCTCTTAGATGTATTTTTATGCACGGGGAAGAATTTTAAAATCTTACACGCGAAAGAAACTTGCCACGAGTTCACCTCTCAGAACTTTTGACAGGCTATCGTACAAACAGAAATTGGGTCTTCATGAATATTTCTTATCTCATGGAAACGAAATTTGAATAAGACATTCAAACCTCCCACCTATTTTTCACAATGTTAATATCCCGTCGTCTCTATCAATAAACTGAGCTACGATATAACATGAAACTGGGCGAAAAATATATTACTAGGCAAATAATTATGTGATACATTTATATTCACTATTTTACCCAAAACTCGACTAATGCACTATATACATTAACACCACTTTATTCCCACTGTTACACTCCTACATGTTTCAGCCCTCTAAGTGCCATCTTCAAGGAGTACTGAAACATTTCGTGAGCAGGTCAACAAAATGCGTGTCCAGATGGCAATATCAGATTAAATATCAGCGTGTTATACGTTACATGGCAGTTGTCAGAAGGCAGCTGCTGCATAACATAACAAGCTGCTCACAAAATGTATCATTATCCTATGAAGATGGCCAATTGAGGGCTGAAACATGTAGCTGTGTAACAGTGTGAAGGAAGTGGTGTTACTTAAATTAGTGTATTAGTCGGATTTTTACATAAAATAGTGACGTCAGTGCACGGATATGAACAAGACATTTATATTCAATTTATTTATAAATCGAAATATCAAGAGAGTGTCAATAAATTCAGGAATTTACACTTCTACCTCACTGAAAATGGGCCATCGTGGCCGTGATCTTGCTCTTGTATTGCGTGGTAGAATAGCTGTGCATTTATAATGATGCTGTTACGCGGTCATACAGATCTGCTGCTATAGTACTAGAAAGAAATCGCGTTGCTGGAATGACTATTAGTAAATAAGAACCGCAGTAGGCCCTGCTTATAAAGAGCTGAAGTTGTAATAAGGGCACCCAAACTGTCCCACCGCTGAAAGCAGTTGCTACATTACGAAGAGTAAGTATGGGGATACGTTTTACTGCAAAACAAAAAGTGATACCTGTAAATTATGGCGCCTAATTTCCTTCGAATATTTCGCTTTATATAGAGATATAAACAATAGTTTCATTATTGTGAAACTTAGTGACATATTTCAGTGTATATTTACAAGAATGTATATCTTATCAAGATAAGATTTGCGACACTTAACTTACAGAGTTCGCACCTTCGCATAGAATTTCTATTTCAAGTGTATCTTGTAAGTACATTGTGATCTATCAGCACCCAACACGCCGCATGCCTAGCTGAAACCTTTAACAGTTTCTGTAAAAGTTAATTTGTCCCTGTGCACTTCGTGCAGGCAGGTTGGGCTGCATTCATTTTGAAACTTAGCACTAGTTGGAGGAGATGGTCAGCTTCGGGCTTAGGCCTCTTTGTTTCCGGGACAAAGATACTCTTTTACCCATTGAATAGGAGAGTGGGTGGGCCCCAGACCCAGTCTGGACTTTGGAGAACGGAAACTGTATCACCTGCAACGGACACCCCTATCATCCAGCCCCAGTCTAGTTGGCCAACGTAGGTTTTCACACTGTCTGAAAAGTTACAATTTTTTTAATGTTTATTACCAAACATTACTTCAGAACCCTAAATAAAATGACTCTTGTTGTGATTTAACCTCAGAAGTTCGCGTGGTAGCTTCAATTAACGAAAGGAAGTTAACAAATAAAAGCGATGTGAAACGTAGCAGTCGTGCATCTATAGAAGTTGAACACTTCGGCATTAGTGCTTAATGTGTAAAGAAAGCCGCTATTTGGTAACAGAATTTCGCACAAGCAATTTGTGTGTGCGGTTTGTTCTATTCGTCGGAAAAACAGCTTTGTTGCAACCAAAGTAATGGCTTTAGGTTTGATAGCTTTGAACTGAAGATGCGACGCCTTTTCTTGGCTTTATGGACAGATTACTTAAATGTTATTGACTCCATCGTCGCCTTAGAAAGTGGTAATTAAAAGCCATATGTTGGTTCAAACAGCATGAAAGGGCGGATACAGGGATATAAAATTCTACTTTTGATTTTAAAATAAAGAGAGATTCCTGACACAGGTTACTGTTGTCAATATCAGCTGCATTACCGACTATTCATACTGAATATTTTCGTAGTTCTCCACATTGTCAACGCGCACGCTACTTTTTAATGCCTTGCAGTAGGTCATGATCATTGTAATCCAATTGTTCACTTTTCACGCTCAATTCTCCATTTTTCGACTGTGTCTAAACCACATATTTTAACAATAGATGTAAATAAACATCTCACTGACGTTTTAACCTAGGAGATGTCAGGCTTCCGCTCCGATGTAGTTCAGATCGTCGGTTGTCTGGAATTTTGCGTAGCGTAAGTTGGTAACTGCTTACCAAGCTTCGGGACGGTATTTCAGTGTCACCTTCAGCGGTCAAGAAGTCTTTGGCCCCTTGCAGATTGTACGGACATGTTTTCCCGAAACTTCGGTATCGGGCTACCAACCTGTGGCGTGCAACATCCCAGGAGAACAAAGACATTAAATTGTCAACTTATCTGAAAGTATGGCTTCCTAAATTGTTTGATCTGTGTCTCTGTTTTTTTAGCTATTTCCTGTCACGTCGAAGACTGACTGTCACGAAAGTAGTCACTGATTGTACTTTCTAGGACTTCGAGAAGGACTAGACTCAGTTTGAATCGTTTCTTCTTCACCGAACACCAAAGTAAATTGTCGCATTTCATCATATCTGTGTTCGGAAGCCATCAAGTCGCGTTAGTTCCTGATTCAATCCATCGTCAAATGCACGTTTTATTACGATACGAGATATTATGTGCTTATATCAGTTCGAAGGGGGCAGCCGGTGCGCAGTTGGTTGAGGCACTACGCCCTGTGGCCCTGTCGGCGACTGAATGTCTAACAGAAGTGAGTACCAGGAATATAACCTGGGAGATAAAGATGGCCGGTGCGTAAGGATGAAAACTTTATCACCTTTATGTGCCGAATGTCCTGAAATCTGGGAGCCTCAAATTCCTAGAAAAACTCAGGGTCTGTCTAAACGTGTACCGGGATTTATTTACCTTTTACATCAGTGTGGATGAATATTTATGTCTTCTGGCATGTTACGCCGTATCGAGGGCTCAATAATTCCTAGCGGTTTAGAGGATCGCATTTCCCCTTCATGGACTGCATGACCCCGCAGAATTGGGCGGTACGTTTTCTCAAAACATCGGTAATTACCGAGCAGCCGACGAGGTGTAACATCACAGAATGAGTCTTCGTATTGTTAATGCTGTGTACATTTATAGGATATCGTTTCTCTGCTTCATCTAGCTGCCAGACGCGCTCCAAGTCAGATTTCTTTCTGTGGGTGAGTGAGCGATGGACCTATTTGTACAGGGACAAACGACAGACATAGAATATTCTACGAGTTTTACGATTATATAAATCTTAGTTCGAAGTCTGATATAACAAAATAGGATCATAATGAAGACGAACGTTATTGTCTTTTGTAAGGTGAAGACCTGTATTTGGTGAGTGGATATTTGGTAACGTTTCGGAAAGCCATTTGACTCCATCTTCTGAACTCTTCTATTGTAAAGGCAGAGGGAACAGTCTGCTTCGTATGTAACAAACTACAAGACGTCATGACCAAGAGCAACTACGCTTCGTAGTAACGTCTCTGAGTACACCCAATTTGAAGCTACTGAATTTGTATTTCTTATGGACAAAGAGAGAATAAAAATACTTAAAATAGAAAACCAAGAGGAAAGAGACAAAAAGAAAGGCCACTACACTTACTCTTTTTTTCGCCGTTCATGTTTTGTTTCTTCTTTCTTTTCCTTGATTCTTTGTTTTATTTTTCGCTTGCCTTACTTGTTTATTTATTTCTATCCTGGTTTCTTTCGTGGCATTCTTTTTCATTACTGCAAGTTTTCTACTTTTTCTCTTAGCGTCTTTACTTTTTATATTTTTAAGTATGTTCTTGTTTGGTCGTCTTCTTTTTGTACCTCTTTCCTTCTGTAAGCCATTCAAAATTCCAAAAAAGGCAATTGGCTCTAAATTCCCGAGAACGCTGTCCCAAAACACACAAGCAGTATTATTTTATGACTGGAACTGACTGGGTTGTTTTCTCTTCGCCAAGATTCTAACCACAGAGATGTTGTCGTAAATTATGACACTAACACATTTTGGTTGTGTGGGACGTACAATGTTTAGTGCTTCCAAATTAAGGTTTCTAGAAATAGCTCGTTAGCCGGATCTGCTTGCAAGTTTTGATAGTGTTACGACGTCGCTTGTTTTCCTCCACGTAATTTATGATGCCATCCAGAGCGTTGGCCTCGTGTTGGTCAGCCACCCTGCTGTCGCAAAAGGAAGTTCCACTCCTACGTAATTCGAAGAGTTCCATGATAGTTCGGTCTGGGACATGATGGGTGCATTTAGTACGTTGCTACAGATGTTGAAGAAGGCTCACACACATATTACATGTCGGATATAATGTTTTCCGTAAAAGCATTCTCACAGGCGTATATACGTACAACGGTTGCTGTGGAGTAATTTGCATCAGGATAGAATTTCTATGGAACTACTGGATATTATCATTTAGGTTTTGTAGTTTTTCTCAGTACCCTCGGATGCATACCGAAGTAGTCCTCTGAAATAGACATTGATTGCCTCATCCTAACTGCTTCTTACATGCGGTTAGTGAATATTGCTCCACCTTTTTAGCAGCAATATTAGCTGTTGCAGTTGAAACATCGCATTTAAATGACACAATAATTAGCCCCCTTTTAATAGGTGATATTTCATTGTGTTAACTAAACACTACACTATATCAGAAACGGCGTATATGCCACGGTGATGCATTACGTGCAATATTATTAAAGAAACTCCTGTGTAGAATAAGTCAGTTACTTTAAATTTATGTATTCATAAATACGTGAATATATGCACAGAAATGGCACGTAGAGGACGATGGTTCGTGATATACAGCCATAATCAAAGATTAAGCACGAGATGGTGTGCTGAATCATAACTGTTTTTTTATCTTAATTTTAAATACAAATACGCCTTCACAAATTTGCCAAAAATCTAGAATATTCCTGAAAATTCGTGACAACAGGAGGATGACATGAAATAAGTTTCATACTAAATACCGAGAAATATTAGGTGTTACAGTACACAGTTTGGTCGCCCTGACGATCTGGTGCCCTGGATACAAATATAATTAAAAAAAAATTAAAGACCCGTACACGTAAGTTTATGGTTTTCGTATGCACGAAAGATTCCCTTTTAAAATTGCCTTCTTGGTTGTAGAGCATGGAGGGTAAAGGCCTAGTAAAGGCGCGTGCTTTCAACCAGTATTGCTCCAAAAGTAAACTACGAGTGTAACGAAATAATGAGATTTTCACATTATGTAGTGTTGGTGTGCACTGGTTACGCGACACAAAATTCAGAATACACGCCAAAACTGGTTCCCTTTGACCATGTACGAAAAGGAAAGAGAAAAATTTATGCTTGGTTATCTTATTATTTTAGATCTGTAGCTTTAGGACACACGTGGTCATTACAGAAAGACATAAAATGTTATTTTTAAATTGGTAGCCTCTGAAAGTAATCTGAAAAGAAACATCAGATAAGAGTTGTTCATTTTACAGGCAGTGTATTGAAAGTAGGAGTGATATTAACTAAAAAGGTATAAATGCTTATCGTGTTTTATGAACTAGATCTATATTTTATGCCATGGAGCTCATCATTTTATGGGATTAAACTTTTGAAAAAGAAGAAGTCATGTTCTACCTGGAATTTATATTAGACTCACGTGGACCAAAATTAGCTACAGCAAGAAAATGAAATCATTACGAATGTAAAATGCATATTTTAACTAGTTCTTAGGGGATTTGATGTAACAACTCTCTGAATATGGTGCTATAGCACTGAAATATGTTGCAGGTTTTATGAAAATTATTGTGTATATAATGTGTGTATTTGTTGGTTTAATAATAAAAAATAAAAGTTTTATTAAAGGTCACGGAATAAATAAATTAAAAATAACTTCAAGACAGCAAAATTAAAATAGTTCGACATGCTTTATATCCTTCCTCAATAGTACATTCGGAAAACTTTCAATAGCTTTGTAATTAGAGCACACAAAAGACCAGGTTCCCTCATCAAATTACTTGTTAACTTTGGGAACTTTGTGTTAGTTGAAACTGGCAGTGATTGAACTAATTTATTCTGATATCTTATGCTTATTGGACCGTGCATCATCTTGATAGTTGAATAAAGAGAGACCAACTTGAGGCAACCACCACCTAAGCCTCACACTTCACAAACGTGCTGGGAAACATACAAAAACATAATAAGAAACAAAGTTGACCTAAAACCGAAACTCAAAACGCGAGAGGACATTGCGACAGCATCA
>Ga0123355_10020055_pt1 | contig 10660 bp, 9 predicted proteins | sample TergutEmb28metaG_3_FD_89872 | JGI IMG/M metagenome (GOLD analysis project Ga0123355, IMG submission 89872) | Embiratermes neotenicus P1 segment gut microbial communities from Petit-Saut dam, French Guiana - Emb289 P1 | ecosystem: Host-associated > Arthropoda: Insects > Digestive system > Gut ...
ACAACAGGCCGTCGGCGGTTTTGCGCAGATTCGTAAAGTTGTTTTTTTTGACAAGCCCTTTACCGTTTGTTATCGCTTCCGGGTTTGGAGCCAGAGAATCTATATAGCTGGTGGTCAGTTCCACAGTGTCACCGCCTTTTTTAGTTCCTCTGAGTATATCACCCATCGAAAAAGCGGATATCATACGATACCCGCTTTTGTTCGTTTGCTGTTTGGTTTGCAGTGCGCTACAAATATTTACGCAGTATCCCTATTACCTTGTCGATATCGACAGGTTTGCCGAGGTGGTCATCCATACCGGCCTCAAGGCAAGCTTTTATATCTTCCTTAAAAACATTTGCGGTCATTGCGATGATGGGCAGTTTTTTGCGCTGACGCGCAGGCAGGGCGCGTATGCGGCACGTGGCTTCCAGCCCGTCCATTTGAGGCATACGCAAATCCATAAATACAATATCGTATTTTTCAGGCTCAGCAGTGACTATATCCAGAGCTTCTTTACCATTTTCGGCGCAGTCGATAATCAATCCGCTGTCTTCCAAAAGTGCCATAAGTATTTCACGGTTTATTTCGACGTCCTCAACAATCAACAGCCGCTTGCCTTCAAATTTGTCCGCGCCAGCGCCGTCGCTGCAGTCCGTTTCCATACCTGCGATATCCTCATTTTTAAAACTGCGCGTCACCTGAACGGTGCATATAAATTTTGAGCCTTTACCCAGCTCTGACTCAAACCATATCCGGCCGCCCATCAGTTCAACGATACGCTTCGTAATGGCCAGCCCCAGCCCAGTACCTCCGTAGTTGCGGCTCGTTTCGTTTTGCGCCTGCTCGAATGCGCCAAACAGTTTTTCATGTTGCTCGGGGGCAATGCCTATGCCATTGTCCAACACCTCTATGCACAGCTCGCATTGGCCGTTAAATTCCCCAGCCAGGAACGCGTTCAGGCGAATTTCTCCGCCTTCGTCAGAAAATTTTACAGCGTTCGACAGTAAATTTGTTATGACCTGAGCCAGGCGCTGGTCATCCCCCACCACAAAGCGTGGTATCTTATGGTCTACATTAAAAATCAGGGTCTGCTGCTTCTCATCCGCGCGGAAATTAATTACCGCCAGCACTTTCTGCAGCATTTTTTCGAAATGGTACTCAATTGGCGAGAGCTCCAGCTTGTTCGCTTCGATCTTCGCCATGTCGAGAATATCATTTATTACGCCAAGTAGGTGAGACGACGCTTCATCTATTTTATTCAGGGCATGTCTTTTCCCCTCTATGTCCTTCGCTTTTTTCCCTATGGCTGTAATGCCTACGATGGCGTTCATCGGTGTCCGCATTTCATGGCTCATATTCGCCAGGAAATCACTTTTTGCCTGGCTGGCTGCGCGGGCTTTTTCAGTAGCCTTAACAATTTCAGTTATGTCAATCGAATGCTGCAAGTGAACCTTGCGCCCATCGGGCCAGTCGATATAACAATCCGAGCGCCGTACATAAATACCGGATTCAGGCAAATATTCCTCCCATACGATAGTCTCATCGGGGTCTTTATTAAGCCGCAGGCACGGGCAAAAATTACACATTTCATCAAAGTTACCCCTGAGAACGTTATAGCAATATTTTCCAATAGCTTCGTCGCCTTTAATGCCGAAGATTTTTTTCAAGTAGGTGTTGATAAAGAGCAGCTCGCCGGTGTCAGGGACAGTGACATAGATAGCCGCGTCAATGCTGTTTAATATGTTTTCCAGCGCTTTGATGGAGTTGTTTTTTATAATAGTTGCCTCACGGACTTCCTCCATCGCGGTTTCCAGTTGCGCAGATTTATCAAAAATGTCATGGGTCATTTCGTGGCGAATGATAGAGTTGGCGATAAGCATACTGGCGGAACGTAAGATCGATTCTTCTTCCTGTGTAAACATTCGTTCATTGTGGCAGTCATCGAAACCAACGAAGCCCCAAAATTGGTCTTCAATAAATATTGGCACCACCAGAATAGACAAAATACCGGCTGGCGCTAAAAAATCTTGTACCTCCGGCGACATTCCGCTCGCCGGTCCGTTCAGGCAAACTCTGTCCTGCAGGTTTTTTTCCCATCCCGGGAAAGTTTCATCGTAGCAGTACAGTTTGTTGTTTTCGTGGTAAATGGTTTTCTGCTGTGCCCATTCATACAACTGAGTGCAGTGAAGCCGTTCGTTTACGATGCTGTTTTTCCAAATGTACACACAGTCAGCCTGCACGACCTCGGCTATTACACTCATGCCCTGGCACAGCGCTTTTTCAAAAGACGGCACATCTGAATTAAGAAGGAGGCCGGCCATCTGGTTTACCGCCAGTAACATTCTGTCCTTATACTCAATAGCCTCCATCATCTTGCAATGTTTACGCATATCTCGCGTATATCCAATTACGACATCATCGTTACCGTATTTTGCACGGACAAGAGTAACCTCAGCAGGCATGGGAGTGCCGTCCTTAGGTATCTGGTGCATCCAGTCGAAAACGCAAAGGCCTTCTTCAAAGGCTTTATTCACTAGCATTACCGCTTTTTCATCGGAGCGACGGCCATCCGGCTGATATTCAGGCGAGCAGGTCTCTAAAAATTTGTCTGTATACTCTTGTTTGTCCTTAAACCCGTACAGCCTAACTCCGGCTTCATTGCAGTCTATCGTGTTGAGGTTTCTGTCCCATATCTGGGCACACATCGGAGATGTGTCCAGCATCAGCGCCAGACGTTTATTTGCCTCTTTGATTTTCGCTGTTAAAGAATGGCGGTTTATTGAACTTGCTATCATGAGGCTTATTGAGCGGAGAATATTAATTTCGTCCTCCGTGAACTCTCGTTCCCGCGCACAGTCGTCAACTGTGACCAAGCCCCATAACTGCTCATCCAAAAACAACGGCATGAGGAGGACAGATTTTATACCAAAAACGCCGAAGAATTCCTGCTCCTCTTGCGACAGTTTTGAAACAGGCCCACCCACGTATTCGTTACGTATAAATTTATTTTCCCATTCAGATTTTTTTTTGTATGACGGCATAACGTCTGCGGGAACCACTGAGTTTTGCTTCTCGGTCCCACTTAGCCAATAGTAGGCACGGGTAAACAACGCGCTGTTGCCATTTACCTCGTTGCGCCAGATATGGACTCGGTCAGCATTTATGGAATGGCCTATGATTTCCAGGCTTGTAACTATCGGGGATTCTATATCTTCACTATCGTCCAGCGCAAGCAGCAACACTGAAGCTCGGTTTATCGCCTGCAGCCGCTTATCCCGAATCACCAATTGGTTTATCGCCTGCTCCTTTTCGCCTGTCTCTGCCGCAGTAAAAGAATAGGGTTTGTCCATAAGTTTTCTCCCATTTCGTAATCGCTCAAGCTGCATGGGCGTAAATCATTCGGTATAGACGTATTAAAGCGAGAAATGCAAAACAGCTTTTCAAAAAATTGACGAATTTCATTCCAATAATTTGATTCGCCGCCCACCAATTCAGCGTAAATTTACGCAAATTATACATTACATCTTTGGCTTTGGCTAAAACCTGCTTAACCAAATCACCAGAAACCATACGCACGTAAAAATTATGTTATACTCAAAGCCGTGTTAAATGACACACACGGATATGATGATAGGCAGAGCTGTGTTTCGCTAAATGCGAAATTTCTGTTTGTCTCCGTGGAGGAAAAACTAAATTCGGGAGGTTTTGTTAAAACATGGCAGTTGTAAGTATGAAGCAATTGTTGGAGTGCGGAGTGCATTTCGGGCACCAAACGAGGCGTTGGAACCCCAAAATGAAGCCTTATATTTTTACGGAACGTAACGGCGTATATATCATTGACCTTCAAAAAACCGTTAAAGGTTTGGAAAAGGCTTATGATTTTGTCCGCGGAACCGCGGCGGAGGGTGGAACGGTTTTATTCGTTGGAACAAAACGCCAGGCTCAGGATACTATCCGCGAAGAATCCTTGAGATGCGGGCAGCATTTTATAAACCAGCGCTGGCTGGGCGGGCTGCTTACCAATTTCCCCACAATCCGCAAGCGCGTGCTTCGTATGATGGAGCTTCGTAAATACGATGAAGACGGTACGTGGGACACGCTTTCCAAAAAAGAAACCGCTACCCTCCGTAAAGAGCAGGCTAAGCTGGAAAAATACTTGAGCGGTATAGCCAAGATGGATTCCGTGCCAGACGCTATATTTTTGATCGACCCCAAACGGGAAGAAAACGCGGCCGCCGAGGCGCACAAGTTAGGTATCCCAGTTGTTTCAATAGTAGATACCAACTGCGACCCGGAAATGATTGATTACCCAATTCCAGGAAATGATGACGCCATCCGGGCTATTAAGCTGATCACAGGCCTTATGGCAAACGCCGTCATTGAAGGCAGGCAGGGCGAAGATGCGCTGGAAAGCGTTGCAGTCACCGAAAAAGAAGTCGATGAAAAATCGCCGGAGGCCAGGGACGAAGATATCCTCGCCGTAAAAGAGCGCCTTCATGAAGTATATGACTCCGAAAGCGCCGACGACGCGTAAGAGAAGGGAGAATGTCATATGGCTGAAATTTCCGCAGGCGCTGTAAAAGAACTGAGAGAACGTACCGGCTCAGGCATGATGGACTGCAAAGTCGCCCTTGCCGAGACCGGAGGAGACGTTGAAAAAGCAATAGATTACCTACGCGAAAAAGGGCTGGCAAAAGCCGCCAAAAAATCGGGAAGAGTAGCTTCTGATGGGCGTATCTTCCATTATGTCCATACCAATTTCAAAATTGGAGCGTTGCTCGAATTGAACAGCGAGACCGATTTCGTGGCAAAAACTGACGAATTCAATTCTCTGGGGCACGAGCTCGCAATGCACATCACGGCGGCGAACCCAATTTATTTGAAACCAGAAGACGTCCCCGAAGAAGATGTCGAAAGAGAGAAGGCTATTTACCGTCAGCAATTGCTGGACGAAGGAAAACCAGCGGATAAAATCGACAAAATTCTTGAGGGTAAGGTCAAGAAATTCTATGAAAACACATGCCTTCTTGAGCAGCCTTACATCCGAGACCCAGACAAAAAAGTTAAAGACCTTGTTGTGGAGCTGATAGCGAAGCTGGGGGAAAACATTGTCATCCGCAGATTCTCCAGATTTATGATAGGGGAATAGCTACCAGGGTTTAATATATTGTGCATTTTCTCCGGCGTAGACATATTTATCTGCGCCGGAGAATTTTATATAACCGCCAAGTCAGAAAGGAGGGGCGCTTCATTTTATGCTACCATATAAACGCGTGTTGCTGAAATTATCAGGGGAAGTTTTGGCAGGCTACAATGACGAAAAAAACTTCGGGTTGGACTTTGAAGCAGTACGCAGGATTGGTGAAGAAATAGCAACTGTTCACGATGCCGGAGTATGCCTCTCCATGGTTGTTGGAGGGGGGAACATGTTGCGCGGAAAAGAAATAGAAAAGCTTGGCATAGAACGGGTTCAAGCCGATTACATGGGTATGCTGGGAACTGTGATAAACGCTCTTGCTTTGCAGGACGTGCTGGAGCAGTTCCATGTCCCGACCAGAGTTCTGACCGCGATTGAAATGCGCTCCGTCGCTGAGCCTTATATACGCAGGCGCGCCATTCGGCATATGGAAAAAGGACGTGTTGTTATTTTTGCCGCCGGAACCGGTTCTCCGTTTTTCTCCACAGACACCACCGCCGCCCTGCGCGCCGCCGAAATGAATGTAGACTGTATGGTAAAAGGTACTAAAGTGGATGGTATCTACGACTCCGATCCTAAAAAAAACGCGGATGCGCAGCGCTTGCCAGAAATCACATACAGGGAAGCGCTTGTCCGGCGCTTTGAAGTTATGGATGCCGCAGCGTTTTCTCTTTGTATGGAAAACAAAGTTCCCATTATTGTAATGAATATATTAAAGCGCGGTAACCTAGTGTCTATGCTTGTAAAAGGCGAACAAATTGGTACAATCGTCCATGATTAAATATATACATGATTATATAATTGAAAAAGAAGGGAGGACTTGGCAGTGCCCAAAACTGAGACAAACGAAATAAAACAATTGCGGGAGAAAATGGACAAAGCCTTGGAATTTTTGCGTGGAGAATATCTGGCAATTCGAACGGGACGAGCGCATCCCGGTTTGGTAAGTGACATCAAGGCCGACTACTATGGCACCCCTACTCCTTTGAAACAGCTTGCCAACGTAACTATTCCAGAGAGCCGTAAAATTATGATCTCGCCCTTCGACCGCGGCAGCTTAAAAGCGATAGAAAAGGCGATACTGGCCTCAAATTTGGGAATAACACCTCAGAACGATGGAGAATCTGTGCGCCTGACTCTGCCGGAGCTGACCAGGGAACGCCGCAGTGAGCTTGCCAAAATCGTGAGCAAGAAAGCAGAGGAATCCAAACTTGTTGTGCGTAACCATCGCCGCGACGTTGTTGAAGTCCTGAAAAAAATGGAAAAAGACTCTAAAATCACTGAGGATGACTTGAAAAAACACAACAAAGAAGTCCAAGACATTACCGATGATTACGTCAAGAAAATAGACGATATTTCCAAGGTGAAAGAAAAAGAGATCATGGAAGATTAGCGTTACTGGCGTTTTTGTGACATCATCCAGGTTTTGCCTTATATAAAAAGCATCATGCCATTTTTATTTAACTATGGCATGAATTTTACGGGAGGCGATCAAGCATGAACGAGCCGAATCTGTATAATTCTCCGGAGTACGAGACCTTCAAACAAAAGATACGTAAAATAATAGGTTTGGATCTGAACTCCTATAAAGCCCAGATTCATCGCCGGGTACACATGCTTAAAGATCGCTGGAATGTAGCGACGTATGATGCGTACTTCGACATGCTCAAAACGAACAACGACAAACTTCGCGAATTTCTGGACTACCTGACGATCAACGTATCGGAGTTTTTTCGCAATGACAAACAATGGTGGAAACTGCGCGATCAAATTATCCCCGAATTGATCAAGAAGCGCGGAAGCAAACGACTGAAATTGTGGAGCGCAGGGTGCGCCACCGGAGAGGAGCCGTATTCGCTGGCCATTCTATCGGCAGTGTGCGGCCTGGATACTTCTGTTCAAGTTTTGGCCTGCGACATAGACGAAGGTGCCATCGCGATAGCACAAAAAGGCGAATACTTGAAAAGGCAGCTTTTAAGCGCTCCGCCTGAATATTTGGCCAAGTATTTCACAACGTCTAACGGAGGCGAAACGTACCAGGTCAACCAGGATATAAAACGGCGAGTTACATGGAAGCGTTTCAACATGATCGACGATCCTTTTGGAACTGGCTTCGACATTATCCTGTGCCGCAATGTCGTCATATATTTCACGGCAGAAACCAAGGCATCGCTATATGTAAAATTTTTCAACGCGCTGGCTCCGGGCGGCTATTTCCTGGTCGGCTCGACTGAGCAGATTTTTGAATATAAAAAAATGGGTTTTGAGAACGCAGGGCCGTTTTTGTATACACGAAACTGAAAACATGAACTGCGCGCATACTTGGGGATATTTCTATGGCAAATAAAATTGTTGATATAGAAGAACGCATAAGCCGTTCTTTGCAGGGTAGCCTTAATGAACTCTACCTCCTCAGGCAGGAGGAGGCGGCGCATCTTGATAACATCAAGGAGCGCTCGTACTCTATTGCTACAGAACTGAGAGACTTGGCTGCGGCTATCGATAAAACCAACAATGACTACAACCTCTCCAGGGCGGAGCTGCTCGACAAATCCAAGCGTGGGGAAAGCTACAATGAAAGATTTTCCTACGAACGCGCATCGGAATTTATGAAATTGCGCGGTTCGCTGGAAGAACGCTACAGGCTCCTCAACGAGCAAAAGAGCGAACTTATACACGAGGAGATGCGCCTGGAGCGTGTTATCACCAAAAGTGAAAACATGGGCAACCGCCTGCGGATGGTGTTGAATCTCATTTCCACGCCGGAGGATATCACGTCGGTAGCTGATACACAAAGCGCTGAAACTATGCTGACCGCCTTTCTGCTCGCGGAGCGGGAGGCGGCTTCTTTCGCAAGGGAGCTTCACGACAGGCCTACTCAGACGTTCTCCGCCGTCGGCCTGATACTGGAAATAGGCCAAGAGTACCTGAAACGGCAGGAGTACGAGCTGGTAAACAAAGAGCTTGACCGCGCTTTGGAGCAAACCCGAAACGGGCTCAGCGAGATGCGTTCGTTCCTGTTCAGCCTCAGCCCTACCGGCATAGAAAGCGGGTTTGACCTGCCGATGAAACGCCTTGTCTCGCAGTTAGGCCAAATGTGGGATTGTAAGCTTTCGTTCTCTTTGAGCGGAAACATGGAAGACGTCTCAGCAAATGTTAGAATAGCCGCTTTTAAAACTCTGCATCAAGCCGTTATTAACGCCGCAAACCACGGCGCTACCAATATAAAAGTAACTATAACCAACCACAAAAAAACTCTTAGGGTTCGCGTTATTGATAACGGAGACGGTTTTGACGTGGAGCAGGAAAGAATTGCCGCAAGGGAGCGCGGATCTTACGGCCTGATCAATATGGAAGACCGCGTCAGAATGCTTGGGGGGAAAATCTCCATCTCAAGCGTCATCAAAAAAGGATCAAACGTGGCTTTTTCCATCCCCATCCTGACATCGTAACGGTATATTACTAACTGAAATAAAAGACCGCGGGCCTCAGCTCAGCGGTAGCGGAAGTGTCTCGCCATGTTCCGCTGGAGGAGTTCTGCCCAAGTAAACGTAAGCTCCGGCTGTCGTTTTGCGTCCGCGCGGAGTGCGCTCTAAAAAACCCTTCTGAATTAAGTAAGGCTCGTATATGTCTTCTATTGTCTGGGGATCTTCATTCAGCGCGGCTGCCATCGTGGTCAGCCCCACCGGCCCGCCTTTGAAAAGATCAATCAGCGTGCTGAGTATCCTGCGATCTCCTTCATCCAGCCCTTCCGGGTCAATATCCAGCATGTCCATAGCGCGCCGCGCTATATCCGCAGTTACAGTTCCGGTGCCTTTGACGGCGGCAACGTCGCGCACTCGCCTCAGGAGGCGCAGAGCCACGCGCGGCGTACCGCGCGACCTCTTCGCTATTTCAGTGGCGGCCTCGTCAGGAATTTCAACCCCCAGCGTACGTCCGCCGCGAAGAACGATCATTGCCAGCTCATGCTCCGTGTACAGAGAAAGCTGCTCGACTATGCCGAAGCGGGCGCGCAGAGGGGAGGTCAGAAGCCCGAGGCGGGTTGTCGCGCCGCAGAGAGTGAAACGCGGCAGAGAAAGGCATATTGTCTTTGCCAGAGGCCCCTTGCCCACGATAATGTGGAGAGAAAAATCCTCCATTGCAGGATAGAGAATTTCCTCAATTTGCGCAGGGAGCCGGTGTATTTCGTCTATGAAAAGGACATCGTTTGGTTCTACGTTGGAAACTATCGCGGCAAGGTCGCCTGCGCGTTCCAGGGCAGGGCCGGTGGTTGTACGCAGCTGCCCTCCCATTTCACGGGCTATTATGCCGGCAAGCGTTGTCTTGCCAAGCCCTGGCGGCCCGTAGAAAAGGACGTGATCAAGCGGCTCATTTCGCCCCTTGGCGGCCTGCATGTATATGTCAAGCTTCTCTCTCACTTTTTCCTGGCCTATAAATCCGTCAAGCGTGGTTGGGCGCAGCGACGTATCCTCCGGGTCACGCGGGGGAGAGAAAAAACGGTTTTCCGAGTTTTTTTCTTCCGGCATTAAAATGATTCTCCGATCAAAAAATTAGAGCCGCTGGCTCTTTTATATACGAAACTACTTGCGTTGCAGCTCTTTTAAAGCGGCTTTTAAAAGTTTTTCTTCGTCCAGCTTCTCGAAATCATCGCCCAGCGCGGCCTGAACCAGCTTTAAAGCCGCCGCAGCGTCCGCCTGGTCGAAGCCAAGCGAGCGCAGCGCGTCCGCTACGGTGTCGGAAACTCGGCCAGCCGGGGCCGAAAAGCCAGTGGCCGTCACAGAGATGAATTCTTTAGGGATGGCGCTTTTCAGCTCGAAGCAAAGCCGCTCGGCTGTTTTTTTACCTATTCCGGGCACCCGCATAAACGTGTTTACATCGGCCAGCGACACCGCGCGGACAACTTCGTCGGCCGACAGCACGCTTAAAAGAGCCATAGCAGTTCGCCCTCCGATGCCTTTTATTGAGGTTATTTTGAGAAAAAGCTCGCGCTCCGTCTCGTTAGCAAAACCAAAGAGATAAGCGCCAGCCTCGGATATCTGTAAATACGTGGTAAGGCGCGCTCGTTCGCTTGGGCGGCATAACGCTAACGCGCCTCTGGAACACGAAATTTCGAACCCAAGGCCATTCACGTCCAATATAACTGATTTATCCGTTGCGGAAAGCACTTCGCCGCTGAGGGAGCGAATCATTTTTCGCTTCATCTCCGTTCTTTTATTTGCCCGAAGCTCGAAAACACGCGCATAACTGTATAGCGACTTAAACCACAAGTCAAGCCGACGCATCGGAAATTGCCGGCGCCTTTGTTGAGAGAGATTTCTGTCTATTCGGTTACCAAATGGGAGTATTTCCACGATTTACGCTTGATTTTTACCCCTTGCACATGATAGATTGTAAAGTACATCCTGTCATTATCCAAATATATTTTTTACAAATACTTTAACGTGGTTGCACTTAATTATGGCGTAATCGGCGCTGCCCGAA
>Ga0123355_10020056_pt1 | contig 10660 bp, 7 predicted proteins | sample TergutEmb28metaG_3_FD_89872 | JGI IMG/M metagenome (GOLD analysis project Ga0123355, IMG submission 89872) | Embiratermes neotenicus P1 segment gut microbial communities from Petit-Saut dam, French Guiana - Emb289 P1 | ecosystem: Host-associated > Arthropoda: Insects > Digestive system > Gut ...
ACAGATCATACTATCATACGATCTGTACCAGAGGCTGCAACTACAGTTTTATGTACTCCTGATGATGGGCGCGATGGACGCCCGAAACATGTAGAGTAATTTAGCAGTAAATAAATATTTGCATACTGTTGCATCTCATTGGATTTCTTCAACCTAAAAGTAAACCAATCCCACTATAAGCCTGGACAGGCCCAGAGGGTTCCAGGAGGCTGAGGCTCCCTGATTTCAGGACAACTAGCACATGTAGGTAATAAGGTTGTCAGCCCTAAGCATCGGCTGCCTTTACCCCCAGGAAATATTCCTGGTACTCATTTCTGTTAGAGACTGAGTCAACTCCAGGGCCATAGTGGGATCGGAAGGATTATGTCAATGAAAAATTCCAGTGTCACAAATGGGAATCGAACTCGCGGCCTTCCGGCTTGTAGCGCAGTGCCTCGACCACTGCGTGCCCCCATCAGCTACTGACAGCATCGTTTAATAAACTACGACTAGACACAAAGAGCTCAAATGCCACAATTATATTCACTGGTTACCTTGTCAGATTCCATAAGATGCTTTGGTACTACCCGTCTATATATGCAACGGTTTTGAATTGAAACACAGGACAGGATAGCGCATGGATGACGATCTGAGGTACCTAATTCAAAGCTGGCTATCTTGCAGTATATTTATCGTGGTTTTCTCAGTCTGTCAGGCAAATACAGCGATAGTACCGCCTGCCGAGTTTCTTATTTACTCACCACTCACGGCCATTTTCCAATACCAACTGACACCACATAACTTCAAGGGTTGGAATAACGTCGTTAAATGACATTATAATCAATCAATCAAATGAAATTAGAGGAATATGATTTTCAAAACCTGAAACTGTTCGCTTCAGAAAATTACTCGTAAATATTAAAAGCAGTTGACAATAGACAAATGAATCGTGATTTCTTTTATCAGCACTGGCATTTGTCCGGTGTGTTCACGTAAGTCCGTCCTAAGTAATGTCGCAAACAGCTTTGGCTATAGATATACATTATCAATGAAACATACTGGTCACAATATATAACATACCATCATCATTTACGAAACACTTTAAATACAAAAAGCACTTCCATAAACAATTAAAAAACCAGGGTTCCTAAATGAAAATTATTCTAACGCCATAACATTAATCAAAAAACTGTATACAGTACACAGACTTCCACAGAATGTATATAACCTATATTTTTAGTATGGTAACAGGATCTAATTTTATGCGCTTATTTAAATTCTGTCTCAAAATGGAGTAATAAGTAAAGCAAAATGTATTATGGACGAAGAGCCGAAGTCATGAACTGGTCGTAAATAAAAGCAACTCCACAAATCAGCTAATTCAAATTCAAAATTCAAGACACGACATTCGCAATTGAGAACAGTCAAAGTAACGAAGTCCGGACCCTGACGTTGAAGGTCAAATATCGAAACTGATGGCGACATACGCCAAAAATTATTTAAGATTCATGAGAATCAGATTAAAACTGAACATGATAAAACTGATGACATGCAGGCGCACTACCGTTCCACTTACGAAAAGTTAAGTTCATGTATCAAAACATGAGTAATAAAACACGCAGCTCAATTTCAGATTGTATACTCATATAAAGCTTGCAACTTTGCCGTACATCAACTTATACCACAGATTCGATGTTTCTAGGAAGGTCACGGGATGTATGCTCTTATCTCCTAAATTTCATTGTAGTGTTAATGATTCTTAATAAGACCTTGAGAACGACATAGTTTCCGAAAATAAATATAACAGACAGTAACAGAAATGAATTTGCACGTTGGGAACACAATACCGTGACATCTGCTGGATAAAACAGCGAATTCTCGATTCGATTTAATAAAATCCGCCACAAGGCGACGTTTTACGTAATGATGCGTTAGGGCACGATGCGTTCGTAATGGCGGTCCCTCTGGCGGAGAGTCCTTCGCACACGCACACACAACACGCACAAATACCAGACAGAAACTGGCTCTATCATAACATTCCTGAACAAGTCATCATAACAAAAAGCCTTCCTTCTTTTGCACCGCCTCTTCCTATTGCCAACAACAAATCAGCTTGTGCGAAAAATACGTCAGGGTGTTCCCTACATAGTAAGACATTTTCAAGGTCAATAGCAAATCATTGGGGATTCCTATTCTTTACTCTTTTTTTCAGCACAACGCACCCCTAAAAGCTGCCCTAGACGACTGCCAGACGGAATATCCAGACTTCTCCCCACCCCGTACCCCTCCACAAACACCCTCTCGGCCGCAGTAACTTGTATATTCTTTTCACGAAAGATCAACCCTATTTCGCACTGTCATCCATCATTAGGACACACCGTACCACATTTCACTACACTAACAATGTACAAATACGAATTTCACACCGAAGTGGAATTAATTTCCTAATTTCCACCCTTACCTTGAGCGAAGCCCACCTGCCAGTTGGGTTTCCAACCAACCCACCAAACCACTCCTGCCTTCCCTTCTCGTCTGCTGGTCAACAACCTTGCAACTCCCATCTACCCTCCCAAGCCTCATGTTGGTGCTGCCATCTTTACAGGATGTTTGCGACCTACAGCCGGATTGTGCGTGGTCCATGGGCACTGGGGCGGGTCATTCAAAAATATTATTTCGCTAACACAACAGGATGGCAAATTACACTTTGAAGTGTTTCACTTTCTACAAAAAATTGCAAGTAGTTCCTGCAAATAATTTTTTCTAAATTTCTGATAGCTATTAATTTCATTTTGTCTCGCAATCTAATGCACCCCAATACTTTGATAATTGGAACAATGGCATCGCGAGTTCTGTTTGTTTAATGATGCTGTCAATGTATCAGGCTATATGCTAGTATCAAATGGTATAAAACAAGAGGACAATGAACAGTCAAGCATGTGAAAGGTCGCGATAATGGTCTATTTTGATGGAGTACACTATCTCGATATTTTTATGGAGTGGCTGAGAAAAATCGCAAATTTTCTAGCTAGGATTATCAGCCTGCTTGTCCATATTCGGACCAGAGACCTCATTGTTAAGAATCAGGAACGTTGACACGCACGACGGGACGTTCGAATCCAGCTCAAGGCATGGATGTCACCCGTCTCCATCCTTTTATTGTTGAACTTTGCAGACGTGCGGCTGGTCCACCTTGCTCATTCGCGTTAAATAACTAAAGACTCATACTTCAGATTCATTTCGGCCTCACATCAGGTCGATGTGTCCAAAGCTGAAGAAAAGGTTGGCATATAACTCAGTCACCAGCCATACATTCCACTAACACAACACATAAACTCTACACGTTCGTTTATTTTCTACTACATGTTTCGGTCATACATATTGATCACTATCAGGTAGAAAATTTCAGGTACAGAAGGAAGAGTGCTAAAGAAGAGGCCTTCCTTCTGCACCTGTAATTTTCGAAATGATGATGGTCAATATGTATGACCGAAACATGCAGTAGAAAATAAACAACAAACGTGTGAAGTTTAAGTGTTGTATTCGTGAGGAGTGTTTTGCTGGTGATTTACTGACACTAGGAGATGATGTTTCCCAAATATAATTCAGTCATCCTCAGACACACGGGACCACTGAAAATGGTAAAGAAAAACAGGCACTTTACAGTAGTAAAATTCTCGTAATCATTTCGGAATAGTGTACTGCATGTAACATGAATGGCGACAAGGCCAGTGTTCTCCGAATGGAATACTTTAATTTTACATCCACCTGGATGTTACAATGTTTCCGACGTAGTTCAGAACCAAGCGTTACGAAATATTGTAGTGCCTTCATCTTCAGGTTGAAGCCTAAACATGAAGACTGAAAACAATATGATCGTCAGAAACGTCGGGGTTTATTTACCCAAGGCACGGATTAACCGCTGGAATTACCTGAAATCCCGCGCAGGATTTATGACCCCTTCGGTCGGTTATCATCTGGTAGTCGATCTGAATATTTTCGGGACCAAGTCAGAAACAACCAGCATACAAAATTAAACAAAAAAGCGTAACTTTAAATCTGGAAATCGCAAGACTGAGAACGCAAATCGTGCAGCAAGATCGGCATATATGACAATTAAAACCACACGAAATATTAATTTATGAACTAACAATCACTCTGAAATTTAATTTCACATTAGATCACCTGATAACATGTGTAATTTTGTACACTTGAAAGTGTTTCCATATTACTAAAGCCGGCATTATTTAAGTGGTACAGTAAAATATCAGAGCATTTACTAGATTTTAACACTTCGCTCAGAGAATATCTGGATAAAAATGGTAAGTACGAGAGAAACGTCTTTATCGTTGCACCGTGCATTTCTAGGATTCATTTAATTAGTAAACCAACTAGTGCACACACATAAAATGTTTACAATAAAACATTTAAAATCGCTCCGATTTTAAATGTTTTAATGTAAATATTTGAATTATGTGCGTTAGTTGGTATGCTAATTACATGAACCAGAGAACCTTGTTTCATTTACAGGGAATATTAACTGACGAAATTAATAAAGAGAAGCAGTATATAATTTAACGAAATATTGTGGGCCATAAAACAAATGCGTTACCAAGGAAACGCGAGAACGCTGTGCACATTAACTTACCTGCCTGTGCAGAAGGGGGAAGGTGTTCAGTGGTAATGACTCTTGTATCGTTGTATGAATAAACCCATTTCCTCAATTACATATTCTTCTCGTTGGAATACGCAAATGTTTGTTTTTCAGTAACACGACACTTAGGTTTTACAAAAACTTAAAAGTTTCAGGAATATAGACGAGCAAATTGCAACAAAACTCCACAGCACTCAGCAGTATATTATAATTTTACAATACTTTTATAGATACCATCCGCTGGTACTCCCACCTTCTCGGCTGTATCTGTTCGACTGCTTGCGTTCGTCCGGCCACGCATACACGCACGAAAAACGCACTCACGCGCACTTTTTTCACGCACACTAGTCTCGCTTAGAACCTAAACTACACTAACTCTGTGCTATGCAAGTCAGAAGGTTTTTTACTCCCCTTTCCTCCCGGTAACTCCTACAAGTTGTCTATAGACTACATAACTGCAACCTTTCTTCAGAAACGGCTCGCACGAAAATTGTGTAAAGGGAAAAAATTCTGGACGACGAGGGTTGGGGTGTAGGCGGCGGACGGAACAAGGGGTGGGGACGTGATAGCGCATGGTTTATGCACTGGGAAGGGGAAATGAAGGGAGGGATTTATGTAGGGGAGGAAATGAGTTTCGTGGGCTAGGCAAAACGTGGACAAGAGGGGGTAAAAGAGAAGTTTCCCTCAGTTACGGCCTTTTATTGGAAATATGCGTGTCCGAATTCAGAATTTCCTTTTATAGTGACTGTTGCCTTTATTCCCCACATCTCAGTTCTAAGCATGTAAAGAAGAGATTGCAACAGTATTAATGATAATAATAATAATAATAATACGAATGAAACACTTCTTATACGATAGAATATAAACTTACTTCTAGCTAACGAACAGGACATCTAACTAGCTACCTACGTAACCAACAAACTAACTAATTAGCTAATTCCTGGAGCGGAGTCCTTCTTGAGCACTAAGAGTTCCTTTACCAGTCGTGGAATTATCCGCATTTTATGAGACCCCGAAGGTTCATTACCTTATACACAACAGCCCACCACTTGTCCCTGTCCTGAGCCAGATCAATCTAATCCACGCCCTTCCACCTACCGTCCTATTTCTTGAAGATCTGCCTTAATTTAATCCTCCCATCTACGCCTAGGTCTTCCAAGTAGATCTTTCCTCAGATTTCCCTACCAAAGCCCTGTATGTACCTCTCCTCTCCCCCATACATGATACATGTATCGTCCATCTCATCATTCTGACTTAATCATTCCAATAATGTGTGGTGAAGAGTACAGATCATAAAGCTCTTCGTTAAGCCGTCTTTTCAAGTCCTCTCTAAAGAGAAGAAGTAAAGCAAACCTGCACTATAATCAAATCGGCGCACACATATTCACACAGAGGTTTACACGCTTCAGATACGTCTGTCTGCCGCTCTAATTGTCCGAAATAATGTCCACAGCAGGAACAGGGACGTAGTGCTAGATCAGAATATCCACATTCTGCTATGAAAAACAGGCAGACTCTAATAATTAATATAATTATGCCATTCATGTGATTTGTTAATGTTCATTGTAAGGCACTTCTTGTATTCTATACCCGCAATGAAACCTCTTTGTAGTTATTAGTGGTAGTAACAACAACAACAACAACAACAGAAACAACACTAAAACAACAATAAAACAAAAATTTTTCCAGCAACAACTCCAGCAGTCCTCTCCGACTTCGAGTGAAAACCTGGATCCTTACGTCAAAGTCTGTAAGTTTATACACATAATGCACATACAGCAATTGAGACATTCACATTGTACTTTATATCAGATAACTCGGGTTTTATTCTCAGTATTTTTGATATGGTAGCTGGTCCTTCTCACACCCGTGTCTGATCCTGCAAGATAGTATGTGGTACTGACAGTGGCTCTGGCAGATATCCGAAGATCATGCAACTCTCGCTACAGCATTTTTTCCCGTGGAATGAAAAACAACAACATGGCGTTCGAGCGAATTTTCCAGCTGCTATAAATAGTTCTGTATCGTTAAGTAGGAAATAGAGGAACGTAATGTTAAATTCACTGACACTTATTACGAAAAAGAGAAGGTGATAAAATACACAAAAGTTTTACCTAACCACTAGCATGTCGCACAGTCCTTCCTGAGAAACTAGTAGTTGTTTAGTTACTAAACAAATCACGTATTCAGGGACTGGGAAATTCAGTACAGTGTTCACTGCAAACCAACACTGATTCCGATTCTGAGACACATTAAACCAATTCACACTCGCCAGTGCTAATTATTTATCAGAAAAATAGTTAAAATTCTCGAAAGGAAGCTTCTTTGACTATTGAAAAGAGATTTCGAGATGGAAAAAATAATATTGAAAATAATTTGTAGTGACTTTATTGCTGTAAAATAGATTAGACTGCGAGAGGTCAGGATGGGGTCAAAAGAGCAAGTTTCTCAAGTGGCAGTGATTCTGACATCCATTTTCGACTATCCTGGCCCAGGTGTTTGTGATATTCCTCAGGCCGTCCAGGCAAATACCGTGATAAAGAGCATGGCCGCTCCTTACACGTCCTTTGCAATTCATTCTGCATTATCATCCACTCATTAAATTCTATACACAGGGTGATCCGTGAGGAAAGATTAATATTTTAGAGATACAGGGTGAGCATAACGTCTTTCCCTGATTACAAACATTTGTTACAAGAAAACTACTGTACGTGGAATACAAACATACTTTTTTTTTTCAAAATGTAAATCAAGAAGTTTTTTTTAAAAACACATTAATACACTTCAACATGTGTTACTTTTCTTGCACGGAGAACGTCTAATTGATAGTCAACTTCTCTCCACGTATTCTCCAACATGTCTTCAGTTATTGTAGCAAAAGCGTCTGTTATTCTTGCCTTCAAATTTGTAATATCTGGAACTGGTGTCGAAAACAATTTGTCCGTAACATACACCCATAAAAAGAAATCAAGGAAGGGGGGTGATATCCGGCGATCGTGGTTGCCAGGGTGTCAGACCATCTCTCCCAATCCACCTGTTTGGAAATGTTGCATCCTAAAACCGAGGAACATGTGAACCTCAGTGTGGAGGTTCACCATCGTGCTGGAAAATTATCCACGGCTGAAACTCTTCTAACTGAGGTGCAACGTAAAGTTTGTAATGTTTGTAATCAGGGAAAGACTTTATGCTCACCCTGCAATATCGGTCATTGTGAGAAAGAAAGTTCATATAAACTTGTGTCTAATTCTAATTGGTTACCGAGACAGAACTGTTTGAATCTCCAGACATAATTCCGTTAGATTTTTGTTTGTGGGTTTGGATGAAGAGCGAAGTTTACAAACGAAATGTGGATAGGCTACAAGAGACGAATTGTTATATCACGTTCTGGATGATGCTGCCCGCATACAGACGTGAAGATCAACTGAGGTGAAAATCAGGCGATCTTCGAACACGAGTTGCAAAGTGCTTTGAGGTTGGCGGTGGGATTTTGGAATATTTATTTTAAAATGTAAGAAATCTGTCATATCTGTATAACAAATTTGTTATTTAAATATTAAATAAAAATTGAAATAAGATTAAGAGTAAGCGATTTTTATATCGTTATTACCATTCACAATGTTTTGGTATTTACAGATTCAAAAAGCTCTATCTCTTTATTCATTCAGAATTCGAAACACGTTCACATGAAATTTTTTCTCACAATGGCCGACACTACTACCTCTCAAAATATTGACTTTTCCTCCTGAATCACCCCGTAGATGGTCTGAATTACTGACAGCGTCGGTAAATAAACTGCAATTAGGTGGACACACGAATAAGGATAGGACGATTTGTAAAAAAACCAGTAGCTGCTCAGATAGTCAAGGAATTGTCCGCATGCCACACTGCCCGAAATTTAATTGCCACATTCAGAACAGTCCGCCAGTGATATCTATGGTGGGCACAATCTATTCACCACACACCCATCATACTAGTTCCTGGCCAGGCAAACAAAAAGTGCCCAGTTAAATTATTGAGAGAGAACTTTTTTACAAATAGAAAAGAGTTCCGGACAGTATATATAATTACCAGTGCCCGAAACGTCGGAAATACAACCGGCATGTGTACAGTGCCATCACTCACAAACAGGATCCACATTTATATTGAATCTCCGTGAAGGCCTGAAATTGTTTACAAATTTAGTTGTGTTTAAAGATTTTATAATTTACTCTCATCTATGATTAGTGGTTGCAACCCATAATTAAAAAGTGCTTGCAGTGCAAGTGTTAAAAAACTCCCGAAGAATACATCCCGATAACATTCTTCGCCTTCATTACTTAACAATGTGCGATCTGGGCCGCCACTGGGGCCGGCTTGATGTAACAGCATCTGTGTCACACGTCACGGACCCATACAAATATTTATGGCAGGAAGATTTCTAGCTGTTGGCACATACCTGCACCGGGACAGCGCCACAGACAGACACGCGTTCTTGTACCAGGCAGTCACCTCGGAAGCAGAAACCAATATTGCATCACTTTCTTGGCTTTACCACAAAGTCAGTGCAGACCACCACTCTGTGTGATTTATGACGAATATCGTGAGGTTAATTAACGACACTCGACTAATTATGCCGTATACTTATGTTTAGCGTCGAATGACAAGGAGCCTAAGAAGACTGAGGGATGGAAATGGTAGTGTTTGATCAAGGTACGGATCAGTATTTGCCTGGAGAGTCTACGGAAAACCACAAAAAACTGCAGCAAAAACATAGGCTTGTGGCATTAGATTTTTTTTTTATTTTGAGACACTGTCAGTATCTCATATTATGCAACGTCGAAGTGTAGTTTGAATGAACTGGAAAGGAAAGGATCTGGAAGCAGCTGGTCGCAGCCTAGTCTAGTTATTCTCGGCAAGGGCCTAGAGAGACTGGGGAAATCCACAGTAAACCAGCCGGAATAGCCAATGTCCCAGAGGATATATTAGCCAGGCATCTCCCGGATGTAAGGCTAGAAAGTAACTGGCACATTAACCTGCCCGGTGGCCCTAGATTCGAACCCAGGTCTGGCCGGATGCGTCACAACAGCTAAAGAATCAGCCTTGATATTTCGCCTGTCAATTAGGAAGTTCTGGGTTCGTCACCCGAGTGTAGCCATTCCAGCAGGTTCCAACCTTGCAACTCGGTGTTCATTCACGTTTCAGCTTCATCTTGACAGCACAAGGAAGGAACTTATTTCTACTCGGGAGACGTGAGCAGGCTCCAGCCGCAAAGTAACTTGACAGATTGTTTGGTATCAATGAGTTATCATTGACTAAACTTAGACATACTTCATAGGTACATCCTGACCGAAGGACGAATACTGCCACAGCCCCTCCCCCGAATTCTGCAATTTCAAGTTACGAAATTTGAGACCTACGCAATTTTTAAGTAATAAAAACAAAAAAATAAAATTTCTTAAACGCGCGCCGAACTTTTTCTATTGGGTGAAACTGTGGCGAGACGAAGGTGGTGGAAGAATACTGCCGGGCGATAACACAGGCGGCGTGACGAACGTGCTGCGGCCGATCAGGTTCCACTGTTTAGGACTCCCTTATACTGTACACATATACTACAAATGACCGTGTGTTTACTCAGCTACGTCTTACAAAAAATTCAAATTGCACCGTACCTTCCGGAACGTAAACACTGAGTAAGACGGAGAGTGTGCCTGTTGGTAATATTAGCAACTAATTCAGATACCATATCCCGGACTCCTTTTTGTGTCCAGGCTGTTAAAAACACCCATATTATTGTCGTCGGTATTTTACGCGAGAAAGGGAAAATCGGTAGGTAAAAGACCTTTATTTTCCTTACATCACTACTTACATACTTACTTACTCCATGGTGCAGAGTCCTTCTTGAGAAGCTAACTGGTTTGCAGCTAGTCGAGAAATTCCCCGCATTTCACGGAACCCGAAGGTTCATTACCGCACTCACAAGCATCCGCCACCTGTCTCTATCCTGAGCCAACCCAATCCAGTCCATATACCCACATCCCACCTCCTGGAGAT
>Ga0123355_10020058_pt1 | contig 10659 bp, 4 predicted proteins | sample TergutEmb28metaG_3_FD_89872 | JGI IMG/M metagenome (GOLD analysis project Ga0123355, IMG submission 89872) | Embiratermes neotenicus P1 segment gut microbial communities from Petit-Saut dam, French Guiana - Emb289 P1 | ecosystem: Host-associated > Arthropoda: Insects > Digestive system > Gut ...
ACTGAAGGCAAGATATCACGTGAGAGACTGAGGCATATATAGACGGATAATATTAATTTCTTTGGTGTTTATTTAACGACGCTATTAATTTCCGAGTAAATGTGGCGTCGGTGGTATAATACTGAAGAATGAATATGGGTCATTGGTAGAATAATATTGATAGGGGGAAACAGAAGGGTTCGGAGAAAAAGCTCTCCCAGTGCCACTGTATTCACCACAAAACATCTTTGCAGTTCCCTGGGGCTGAACCCATGCCTCTGCGTTGAGAACAATACAGAAGATTTTATATTTTTATTACGTGGAACGAGTAGCGCGCGGCGTCTGTCCGTCGCTATGCAACAAAATTGTCATCCTCATGCGGCGCAATGTCCGATTTCAAGAGGGACTCGGCAGGAGTGAATACTGCAGAGCGGGCGGCGTCTTCATTCGCTATGCAGCAATGCAGCTGTGAGCGGGTTCCGCTTTGATCTGTACACTCCGTGTTATATCTTAGAGTTAAGTGGTGGTAATTTGGGGATAGGATTGAACTGTATCAGAATAATGTCCGGTAGAGTGCTCTTATGTGCACTTTAATACATTTTGGGTTTCTTCAAAATGCAGAAGAGCTTGGCGCTGTCAGCTTCCCAAGATAGGTCTTGCACGATAATTAGATGACAAGTTAGTTTACTTAAATGGGAGATAAATTTATTTCTTGGCCTTAGCACAACGTAATCAATTCGTGGTCGGAATGTGACAACAAACTCCAATCCCAGGCATAATCAGTGACTGAACACGTGTGGTATTCTTCACATTTGAACAACTTTATGTCCGGAAAAGTTTTCCTCACACATTAGTTTGCAGAATGACGCCATAGATACACACACTTTTATTATGTACGCAACAGAGAATAAAACTCAAAAAGTCCTACACGATTTGAACCACAATCTATCTATATACAGCCACAGTGCCATCTGTGCGGTGCTAATGGGTGAATCTTGCGTATTAATGATGCGTGTTGGTATTGTATCCTTTGAATGTCCCTAGATACACCAAGAAATGTCAGTAAATACTGTGTTGTGCTTTTGCAGAACGAGATTAACCTCTGTTGTGTTTAAAGATAGATAGACATAGACATGTTAACTACAATTGGGTTCACAACCTGTGGCAGTAGTACAGTACACATTTACACACAAACAACACACAGAACAAAACAATTAATTTGGGAAGAGTGCGGACCGTGCCCCGTCTTTGTGAGTTATAGCCTGGCATTTGTCTTACAACTGAGGAAAAAGCACGGAAAAACCTCAGTCAGGGTAGAAAAACCTCAGTCAGGGTAGAAAGAGCTCAGTCTTGTTCAAATCTTTGCGCGCTGTAAATATACTACTCAATTATAGAAACATATCGGCTAATACTGTAAACGAAATATCGCCGTTTATTATTAAGCACGCACAAAACACCTACTTGTAAATAAACCCTAGACAGGACGTAGAAGTTCTGAATTTAAAATCTGATATTTTAAATTAAATTAATGGTTACTGTAGATAAATGTTATAGATTTTATAGAAAGCGAGCGTTATTTTGGATAATAATGACCATTAAATTAACTTTACAATCATCTGAAACAAGAGAACCCCATGTAGAAGGAAAAATAAAAAAGAAATACTAAGGTCGTTGGGAACGTAAGTTTTCACAATATAGGCTGTAATTTCGTAATTAAAGGAAATCGGAAAAGCCCGCATAGAGCCCTTGTCTACCGCCGAGCGATTATTGTCCCATTCGGTGCTGGGGTAAAATCTGGCCGTATACAAATTCAATGGTAATTGCGGAATGGACATATGGCTGGGGAAACAGAACACGGTCTTCAGCACGGTGAATGAAAAAGCTTGTCCTAGGACGTCATGATTGTCTCAGGTGTGGCGGAAACTGTGTAACACAGTAGTGTGACAAGAGCACAATTAAATTTCAACTGATTTTATTAAAGTTGAATAAAAAGAAGCCGATCCCTGCGGCCCGCGCAGTCTAAGGCGTGAGTCTGCGGTCGCTCGCTTGCTGGGATTGCGAGTTCGAATTTCACCAGAGTCATGGCTGTTTGTCTCTTGTGAATATTGTGTGTTGTCAGGTAGAGGTCTCTGTGGAGGGCCGATCCTTCGTGTTTTATTGTCTCTGTTTTTTTTCTTCTTAGGCACGTGTCTCAATTTGTACAGGTCCCTTAGCGCTGCAGTAAGGGTCTCCACTCTAGGTTCTAAGGAGTGCGCACGTGTAACTGATGTACCGTATATATTCTCCATCTACATAGATAAAACTTTATTGGATTAGGGCCACAAATTTCTACCATTTTTTTATCATTAGTTTCTTGTTACCTGCACGGGTTACAGCTTAAATATCACTTTCTACATAATTGTAGATTGTGGTTTTTTTAAGACTTTTACATTTAATTAAGCTATTACAAAAGTAATACATATAATAATCCTTACTGGTATTTTTTTCACTTATTGAAAGGCATGTAATAGTATTTTTCGTGATCTCGTAGATGGGTGATTAATATTGTCTGAAGTCCAGATTGATTGTTATTGTGGTATAAATATTCATTTTTAACTTTTATTACAAAATTCTATGGCTTTGTCTTCGGTAATTCGAATTGTATACATGTAATTTGTTTATAAAGTTCATACACCAACAAATGCACTCTTTATTAAACGTGACAAAGATTTAAAATTTACATTAAAAATCACTTTGATTTGTTCTTACATATTTCAGTCCACGGCCATCATCAAGGAGCCTTCACCAGAGCCTAATTAAAGTTATATTTAGGTTAAACTGAAGTAAAAACTAAGTCGTTAAATGTTATACGGTGGTGTGGCAGCATGTCAATTTATGGTATATGTACTGCTCGCTGTGTTGAGTGCAACTGATCAGTTGCACTCAACACAGCGAGCAGTACATATACCATAACTTGACATGCTGCCACACCACCGTATAACATTTAACGACGTAGTTTTTACAGAATTTTAACCTAAATATAACTTTAACTAGGCTCTGGTGAAGGCTCCTTGATGATGGCCGTGGACTGAAATATGTAAGAACAAATCAAAGTTATTTTTAATGTAAATTTTAAATCTTTGTCACGTTTAATAAAGAGTGCATTTGTTGGTGTATGAACTTTATAGATATCAAAATGCACGGTACAACGATAAAAATGTAATTTGTTACTAAATGTTGGTTCAAATGCGCATTGGATGTATATTCTTGTAACTTGAGCATAATGATATCGTTTGACTGATATTTTATTTGCCCTCAGTCGCTACATGCTTTTGAGGGACTTAGTGTGTTGTATGTTTCCTTTGTTGCTGTAACTCAAGGCCCAGTGTGCTGTTCTCTGTGGTAGATTGTGTAACATCAAAAACTGGCTTGTAGATATTTGTGTACGTTCCATTAATATGTTTGTTTTCTTTTGCTGAACAATATGTGTACAGTGTCTTTCTAATCCTTTTAAATATTTCCCTTTCCTGAATATTCTAACTATTTTCGTTGTGCCCTGTGTCTAAGTCAGAGTTGAGGTTATGCTGGATTTAGGTGGACGTAATTTTACCCTGGATGGTACGTCACACTTCGAACCTTATGCTTCATGGTCTTTATTCATCGGCCCTTGTTAATACTTAATAGAAGTAACAAAATTAGGAAAACAGTACATTTCGAGGACAGGATCCTTTCGTCGTCTTCAGAATGGAAGTATTAAGACCTACCCACCTCAGCCAAACAGACAACGCTGTTCTCAAATTCTGCGCACCATATGTTACTTGAACTTGTACTGTATATATGTCTAGTGTCTTGTTAGGTGATTAGTAGCGCCTTCAGATTCAAAAAGACGTTTGAAATGTGACCTAAATGGCGATAGCCCAAGTGGTATTGGTTGCCCAGATGTTGAGAGTAGCTATGCCTATCGGTCCAAACTGTTTAGGTCCTAACCATGCTTTTTAGACTCAGGAGAAGGACCGTTTCTGTACCCTACAGATAGTATTTTATTAATCTTATGTTTATTGGACCGTGCATCATTGTGATAATTGAATAAAAGACCAACTTGATGTCCCTTTCTATTTTATTTCACTTCTTATGTGCTCAACATGTTTCGGACATTAATATACCCATCATCAGGAGCTTGCGACTATTCTGTTGAATTACCACATTGGTCGTAATGTTCTTGTTTCGATGTGTGTTGGAGTTTCGGTGTGGTTGGGTTGGAGTGGTGTCCGTGTTAAATGCTGAAATCTGCAACACGGACACCACTCCAACCCAACCACACCGAAACTCCAACACACATCGAACCAAAAACATTACGACCAATGTGGTAATTCAACAGAATAGTCGCAAGCTCCTGATGATGGGTATAGTGATGTCCGAAACATGTTGAGCACGTAAGAAGTGAAATAAAATAACAAGTGACATGAAGTGGGTCTTTTATTCTTCAAGTACTTTATTACTTTTAATTATGTCAATAATTTTTTAACATGAGACGATGGACGAAGTTCATTGAACAGTCGCGGTGCAGGATTTTCGGACGACAAAGTATTAATTAGTGAAAAGCACTTATGTGTGACAAGTAGGAAATTATAAAAAGGGGAACTGGGCAGCAAGCGTAAGGGAAGAATTACACGAGATTTAGCTGGAATATATTTGGTCAAATGTGCGAAAGAAATATGAGGAAAATATACCAAGTTATTAAAAACAGACCCAGCAACATTCAAAGGCAGATGAATATATTGTAGTTGAGGGAAAAGCGATCTTTAATTTCATACTAGTATATGCAGGAACAGTGGGTGAGAAAATATATACATATATATATTTTTTTTTTCCTCACTCACTGTTCCTGCGTATATACGTGTATGTATATGCTGCCGTCATATGGTGAGAGAAATTTGATTCCGTAATTTTTATTGAGAATTTAGAAACTGAGGAGCTTGTGGAAGAAAGTGGAAAGGGAAGGGTGTTCCCAGTTTAGAGTGGAAGGGCCTGATATGATGTAGAATCCTAATTGTTAAATATATATGGAAACGCGAGGATGGACAGACAAACTTCTGAACAGCTTATGGCTCAGTGTAAATAAGGAAGTAAACCGTAAGAAATTAGTTGAGCGCATTAAGACAACAGATCTGAATAATGTGGGTGAGTTTTACATAATATAAAATGTCAACTGAAAACCAAACGAAGGAACTGCTACAGAGGGCTGACCGGTAGGTTGTAGATTTTATATAGAATATAATGGCAACAAAATAGATCATAAGGTTTGAAGTGAGCGGTACATTATGCATAAAACCTGGATAACATTCGCGGCCCTAGAAAACTTATTCTTGAAGATAAAAAAATTATGTAATGAAGGAAATGTTTCCAAATTATTGGTAACCTTATTGAGCTGGATTGCTTGAATAAGTTATCTGTGTCTTGTACAGCTAGCGGCGTCTCTCTTCTTTATACCTGAGAGTTTCAATGCGTAGACTGCCCAATGCAATACAGGGAAGGAAAAATTTACATGAATCTCACGTAGCAATTGATCAGTTTGTAGGTGCCTTCGCACTCCTGCAGAACCCATACTGAAGTTATTTCATCCGCCCAGCTGCTAGTATGTAGGCACGAAAAACTCCAGGATCGATGAATATTTCGTCGTAATATTTCATATTGCAAATTGTGCTGAAATTTGTCGACACATGCCATTTGGTACTAAAAGATTTCAAACATGAAGATCTGCATGCCTGTTTGTTGCGCTTGTTTCTGGGTTAGCGTATAAAGGTTTATCAAAGCAATGATTTTATTGGAACAAACGTTGATGATGTTTATAGAAATTATGGAAGATTATTCTAAGAATCATAAGTACATGTAAATGCACCTCGTAGGCGGAAGGTAGGCATTTTAGGCCCATTCGCAAAATTGCGAAAAGCGACGAAATATTAGCTTCGTCGTGTCTATCCATCCGTCTGTACGTCTGTTCGTCCGCCTGAAACAAATCGGCTCCCACTGAACGATTTTCAGAAAATTAGGTATTTTATTATTTTTCGAATACCTGTCTAGAAAATTCAAGTTTTATTCAAATATGACAAGAATAAGGTTTACTTCACGTGATGACTTTGTATACACTTATGCTATCTCGCTTAACCCTTACCCCGCTAATGTGGAGAATAAGGTGAGCTCCTAATAATGCCAGCAGATGGCAGATGGGATTTAACTCGGCGTTTAAAGGGTTAATTCGTGTTAGAATGAGAAACGTTTCAGAGAGCAGTTGTAGAGAAAATTAAAACACTCTTCTGTATTATTCAACATAAACCAACGAAATGCACGCTCTTCCATTTGCAAGCCTGCTTATATAAATACATTGAAAACATATCATACAAAAATTGCGTGTAAAAACCGTCTTTTTTATGACGAACGCATGAGTTTCGAAACTTGTAGAAGAAGTTAAAAGTCTAATCATATCATTAATTTGAAAAGTGTTCATTCCGTTGGTTTATGTTGCATAATTGTATCACAATGTACGGTGCAAAAAACATAAAACGCACATCTTTATGTTCAATAACGTTTGTCCGAAAATCATGCCCTTTGTTTGATAATGTGGAAATAGATGGTAGGGCCAGACAGGCCACAGATGCCAGTGTAGTACGGCGCATGCCCATTCCATGCTAGAGAACTGAGGCTACAGACACACAATCGTAAAGTGTAACACTCATCGCGTTTACGGGCAACAATGGTTACAGGAACGCGCCTCAATATTACGCTATACGTACGTTGCGTGTCTTGTTAATGTAGAAAAGGTGGTGCGGATAATAACTGGTTTGCTTGAAAGGGTTACGTGAAGCCCGCGCCATGACTACGTTTTGCACCACTAGAGGTCACAAGTCTACCGAGCGCGTTCTGCGCGACGTAATGTTGTTTGTGCGTTGGTAACGTTATCCAGGGAAGTCATTTTTGGACTGTGTCAGGATTGTCGTTGGAAGTGTGATATATATAGTTAACCGTGTAAAGTGGCGCTGCTGGAGGAAGTCAGACAACTTTCACTGTACGTATATATATTTGTACCTTGGAGAAAGCATGACCGCCCCGTTTGTTGCTTTCCTTGAGATGAAAGGTCTTACATCTATCTGTGTGTACAGATATACTGAAGGCTTTTCTCTGTAACATATATATCGCTGTGCATTCTCGCCATTTTGTCAATAAAGAACTCTAGACCATTGTGGTGTTCAACGTGAACGACCGTCGTATCTCAAAAAGCGAGGTTCAGAATACACTGAGACGATCTATAGTGCAATTCTAAGTTAACACCGCAAGCCACCCAAGAAGCAAGCCAACACAGTCAACTAACCTCATATTCCACTGTGGACTTCTTCAGATATTTCTCTCTACAAAGGCAGGAATACGGAATATGTATGCGATGTGCAGGAATATTTTTGTCTCTCTGTCTCTGTCACTTTCTGGGCAATTGAAGTCTCGGCGGTTGATTCTTGTCACGATGACGTGAGGAAACTGGGTGAAGGCCACCTTTTGATACCGAGAGTCTATGATGATAACAGTACAAGCATCAGCAGCAACAACAAAAGCAGTCTATTTAGTGTTTCTGGTATACTTGACAGTCAGAAAAGCCAATGCAGGAGATTGAAATCTGCTTAGGGACTCTGCATTTTTAAGCGGGTTTACAAAATTTCGAAAAGCGACTATTAGTTTCGTCATGTCTGCCTGTCTGTCTATCTGTCCACCCGTCAGTCCGTCCGTCCGCGTGGAACAACTCGGCTCTCAATAAATGGATTTTCATGAAACTTATATTTGATTATTTTTCGAAAATTCAAATTTTATTAAAATCTGACACGAATATTGGATACTTTATACAAAAACCAATACACATTTATGATCACATCTTGCTCCATTTTTTTTTTGAATGAGGAATGTTTCAGACACAAGTTGTAGAGAAAATTAAAACACATTTATTTATGTCCAGTAACTTTTTTTCCGATTATGTGCCGTTTGAGAGATGATGAGGAAAAATAAGTTAGAGATAGACAGGCCACAGATACAGTACGACAAATGTGCATTACTTGTTGGATAACTAAGACTACAGACACACACTGAGAATATGTAATATTATTGCATTTCCCTGCAACTGTGGTTACACGAAGGCGCCACATTGTTAGATTACACGGTTATTGCTTGTCTTGTTAAGTATGTGTGTCCGGCTGAGGCGGACTGTTGATGGAACACAGCCTTGAAGCTTAAGGACTGTGAAGGCAAACACGTGCAGAAATTAATTATACCAATTAGCCAGCTTATTGCACTTAATAATGAAAATAACGTGCAGAAATGTTAAGTCGCTACTACGTCATGTATTGTAACAAAATATAATAAAAAAGAAATATGTGTATATGTATTTACTTTTATAGGTCTATATGTAGTTCTGTTAGTATAATTTCAATTTTATATTGCATTTTAAGAATATTTTTTATATTTCGAAGGAAACTTCTGTTTTGTTCTATAGGATTTATGCTTATTTCGACCACGAAGAGAAGGTGATACGTTTATTCAAATGATCGGTGCCTGTTTATCATTCTAGAAGGCATCACTTCTTACTTAACCGTGATTGGGTTATATGACCTGTTATTTTAAAATATAGTTTAGGCTGATGAATAAAAAATCATGGATTGAAATTAAAATCCGCTACCGTGTACGAAAAAGATAAGCGATAACTACACTAAAAGTTAAACTGTACGGGAAGTTATAATCAAATATTATTGTTAAAAACCTTTTAGGATTCTGTGATATGTATATAATATTAATCAGTGTAATATATGGTAGAAAAACAAAATATTTAATTGCGTCGCACGAGTAAACTAATAACAATGGTATATGAAATAATGTGTTGTAAGGTGTGTAATATACGCACGTGAACTGATGTAGTAGAATGTTACATTCATAAGTTTGTATTTTATAATAGTCTAGTTTTAAAATAAGTTTAATGAAAAGCCCAAACATGTAGCTGGTATTGTAGCCAAAATGGCGTGCGTTTAGCGATTCAAGTAATACCGACTGAGTTGAAAGTATGAGATCTGTGCTCTTTTGGGATTTTACGCTGCGTAAAATCCCAAAGGAGCACAGACCTCATTTAGAGCGCGGTGGAAGATTGAAATCACGAGTTAAAAATTAGTTTTTGTTTCAGATCCAGGCGTATTAGTATGTTCAACAGACTCAATTTCATATTAGTGGTTTGTAAATGTTTCAAAGTCAGCGAATGATTCACCACGCCACACAGAATTCCTTATTTAGTTACTGTCTAATGTTAAGCAGCGAATTCCTTCTTGTGAAGTCGAAAGTCTCAGGGTGAAGCAAGAAATGTTCACACATTTTGTAAAAGCTCAACGGTCTCTATCACACCTGGCCCTGAGATCGGCTATCCAGCCATGTTATGTCTGGTTTTATGCAGCATCTCAAGGCGTATTTCGGGACATTGCCTTATATTATGTCACGACCCCTTCTCCTCTTATATCATATATCATTACTTATTTACCAAGCATCTTTTTTTCCCAAGTTACGTAATTTGAATTATGTAAAGCGCATTTAAATAACCACCACATAAAATAAAATTCATTGCCCTTTACGGAATTCCACCCTGAGGAAGACGAATCTAATCCATGCCTTCCATTTAGTGTTGTATTTCTTTCTGTGGTTGCAACTTTCTTAAAACAACATAATAAGAAACTAGGAAAATGGTATTTAGTCAAGCACAACTGTGTCCCAGTAGGTGTATTTAGTGACAATAATGGGCAACTACATGTTTCGGCCTGTACTGGCCATCTTCAGGTTGTCTTAGCAGAACTTAAGATCTTACAATAAGCATAGCGCGTACGTGGTGTAGAGATCTCTACACCACGTACGCGCTATGCTTATAGTAAGATCTTCAGTTAAGTTCTCCTAAGACAATCTGAAGATGGCCACTACAGGCCGAAACATGTAGTTGCCCATTATAGTCACTAATACACCTATTGGGACACAGTTGTGTTTGACTAAATACCATTTTCCTAGTTTAATACACACAACGGGGATGACACACTTCCTAGAACATAATAAGAAATTAGTGTTGTATTGTTTTTTTGTTGTGATTTCCCGGCGTCTGAGTTTTATGTACAGACGTTTCGGAACATTCTGTCTCCTCCATCTGTATAGGTCATGTGTACAAGCAGAACCTTCTTGTTCACACTAACTATAAAGATTGAAGAGACATAAAATTCAGACGCCGGGAAATCACCCAAAAGAAAGAATATAACATTCTTCTCCTTCTCCTTCTCCTTCTTCTTCTTGTTCTTCTTTTTCTTCTTGTTGTTCTTCTTGTTCTTCTTCTCCTTCGGACCCGTCAACTTATGCACCGAATGCACTGCAGCCTAAGGCTTATTGTGCAGCCCTAATATTTCATTCAGCACGGACTCAATAACTCTGCGCCTCGTATGAAGAGGCAAAGGTCCCTTACTAGGCTGTGCTTATGTCTTTTGGTTCTACAGTCAGCCTCCCAAAGACATTATAACGCTGTCGAGCCAACGCCTCGCAACAGCAAATAATGTGCTGCACAGTTTCAGCCTCCATCCCGCAAAAACTGCAGATTGGATCCCCATCAAACAGGCCCATAGTATACAGGTGCCCCCTTACAGGAGCATGCCC
>Ga0123355_10020059_pt1 | contig 10659 bp, 39 predicted proteins | sample TergutEmb28metaG_3_FD_89872 | JGI IMG/M metagenome (GOLD analysis project Ga0123355, IMG submission 89872) | Embiratermes neotenicus P1 segment gut microbial communities from Petit-Saut dam, French Guiana - Emb289 P1 | ecosystem: Host-associated > Arthropoda: Insects > Digestive system > Gut ...
GCGGGGGGGGGGGCAGCGGACGCCGATACAAACTACTAGGCCCCGCCTGTCCGGAAGAGGAACCGAGCCCCGATGATTTTGCATACATATTTGTATTTCTCAGCTCTAACACTATTTGAGGATTGTATATGTGTCAACACTTTCAGATCAAGCCCAAGCTCCTCTGAAAATCAGATACAGTCTTTCCTATTTAGTGCCAAGATTTTCATCCTTGAAGGGGAGATGAACGATAGAATTCTATTACCGGGGATGAAATCTCCCCTCGGCGGCCCAGGACGGAAGAAATTCAAATGGTTAATTATTCCAAATGCGATAGACCGTCGTCAGGAACTGGTGGAGTAGTAGCAATTTTCTTTGAAAAGAAAATTTTTAGTTCTGGAAGAAACGTGACAGATGTTCACATGCACTCACCCACACCCAAACCCACCCGCACCCAGCTACAACACCAACACACGCATCTACACCCAACAACAATACCCACACTCGCACACACGCCAGCAACCACACATACACAAACCCAACCGCAAAAGCGACAACCCCCCCCCCTAACCACACATACGCACTCAACCACACTCACATCCACATTACACTCGCACCTAAAATCTCACATACAAACATACACACGCCAACAATCACATACACACATAAACACACACGCACACACCCACACTCAACCTACGCGCACACACACACACATCCATACTCAACCCACGCGCACACACACACACACACATCCACACTCAACCCACGCACACACACACATCCACACTCAACCCACGCGCACACACACATCCACACTCAAACCACGTACACACACACATCCATGCTCAACCCACGCGCGCACACACATCCACACTCAACCCACGCGCACACACAAACATCCACACTCAACCCACGCGCACACACACACATCCAAACCTACCCGCACACAAACACCCAAACACACCCAACCACATCTAGACACACGCACGCACGCCCACATCAACCTCATCATCGCACCCATGCAGCAACAACCACACACAAACGTGCACACACACACACACACACAACACCACAAACCTACACCCACACAAACACACATTCCCACACACCCACGCAGCAGCTATAAGCAAAGGCTATCAACAGCGCCTAGGAGCAGCGGCTACACGCACGCACACAAACACACATACACACGCGCACACACACATATCCGAACCGACATACCTACACCCACTGACCCACCCGCACCTACCCAACCACATAAACACGCACACACTCACACCCTAACACACACAACCAAATTCACACCTGCACACAGCCACCCACATTTACAAATACACGAACACACCCACTCGCACACACGCAAACGAGCGCGCGCGCACACGCAAACACACACACACCACCAACAACAACAACGCAACACTCGTACATTTCTACACCCATACCAACTCGCACATACGTACACACACCCACATCAACAACCGCACCCAACCCCACACCCACACGCACACACAGCCACACTTCCCACACCTACGAACACATTCACACAAACAAACCCAGATCCACACGCAATAACCCACACTCACACAAGCATACATCCACACCAACAACAATGCACACAGGCGCACCTACCCACACCTACCTCAAACCGCACACAACAAACCAAACAAATAAAAACACTCGCATACACACAAACCTATATTCACATCCACAAAAACACAAACCCCCCACACACAAACACGTCCGCACACACACAAATCACCCACTCACACAAAAGCACAACCACACGATCACCCACATACACATACATCGAAACCAAACTGCAACCACCCTGATCAATACACACACAAAACAAACCCACAGCAACCTAACACACACAAACACACACGCACAAACAAACGCACATATACACACCCAAAACACAAACGCAAGCGCCAAAATCAATAACGAACTAATTCACTCACAAACACGTACAAACAAACACACACACACATATACACACACACATCCAATCCAACACACATACCCACAAAACCAAACATACACATCCACACGCACACACCCATACCCAACACATCCACACAAAAACATACACACATACGCAAACACCCATAAACAAACCACCCACAGACACACACGCAAACACACATATTCAATCCATCAACACACACACCCTTACCAAACCAATACACACACACCCATCCACACACACTTAATCAACCCATAAACACAAGCACACACCCATACCCAAAACATCCACACACACACATACCCAACACATCCACACGCGCGCGCGCGCGCACACCCATACCCAACCAATCCAAACATATACACACCCCTACACAACCTATGCACACACACACAAACATACCCAAACCATCCAAACAAACACGCACACACCCATACACAACTCATCCACACACACGCACACACCCATAACCAACACAACCCCACACACACACACACACACACACAAACACACACACACCCATACCCAAACTATTCACAGAAACACACACACGCACAAACACATACACAACCCATCCACAAACACACACACACATACACAACAAATACACACACACGCAAACACACATATCCATAAACAACCTATCCAAACACACACATAACCAACACATCCACACACACAAACACAACCATAAACAACCGATCCACACACACACACACAGACACACGCTCAAATACGTACCCAACCCATCCACACACACACACAAACACATACCCAAAACATCCACAGACACACGCGCACACACATACACAACCTATCCAAAACCAAACACACACATACACAACCAATCCTCAGACACAGGCACAGAAATATACCTAACATATCCACACACACACACACACACACACACACACACACACGCACATTCACAAAATATCCACACAACACACACCCAACCCATTCACAGCAACACACACACGCACACACACATACGCAACCTATTCACAGACACAAGCACACACACACACACACACACAAATACACACATAGCCAACCCATTCAAAGAAACACACACACACACGAAACCAAATCATCCACACCCACACAAACACACACACACACATACCAAACCCATCCACACACACACACACACAAACGCACACACACATACCCAACTTATCGAAAGACACACACACACACACACACACGCACACACACTTACCCATCCCATCCTCAAACGCACACACACAGACACTCACACATACGCAACCCATCCATAGACCACACACACATGCATACACACGTACCAAACGATCCACTTACACACACACACACACACAAGCACACGCAAATTTACCCAACAAATCCACACACACACACGCACACTCACTTACCCAACCTATCCACACACACATACCCAACCCATCCACAGACACACACATACCCAACCCATCCACAGACACACACACATATCCAACCCATCCCCACACACACACGCGCTCTCACACTCACCCAAAATATCTACACACAAACACACGCACTCACCCAAATGTAACCAACCCATCCACACACACACACACACACACACGCACACATACTTACACAAACTATCCACACACACACACATACCCAACCCATCCACAGACACACATAAGCAACCAAACAATACACATGCACACACACATACCCAAACCATCCACATACACACACAAATCCAACCCTTCCACGCACACACGCACCCAAACTATCCACACACACACACACACGCACACGAACACAAACTTACGCGACTCATCCACACACACATACCCAAACCATCCACAGAAAAACACATAACTAAACCCATTCACACACACACTCACACGCACACACACACTCACACAACCCATCCGCACACACACACACATACCAAACCCATCCACAGATACAAGCTCACACACACACCCAGCCCATTCATAGACTGACACACACACATGCACATACACGTACACGACACATCCACACACACACATACGCACAAACACTTACCCACCCTAACCACACACGCACACACGAAAACACACACACTTATCCAACCTATCCACACACACACACACACACACACAAACATCCCCAACCCATCCACAGTAACACACATAATCAACACATCCACACACACACACACGCACACACACACACATTTACCCAAACTATCCCCCACACACACACACACATAACCAACCCATCCATACATACACACACACACATACACAAACCATCCACACATACACAAGCACACACACTTACCCAACCTATCCACACACACACTCATACCCAACACATCCATAGACACAAACTTAAACAAACCAACCACACCCACACACAAATACTCAAAATATCCACACACACACACACACGCACACACTCTAAACTAGCCTATCCACACACACACACATAAACAACCCATCCACACACACACATACACACAAAATCCCATCCCATCCGCACACACACACACACACACACAGAACCCCTTCCAAGGACACTCACATAACCAACCTACCCACATACACACACACACATATACTCAACCCAAGCTCAGACACACACTTAACCAACACATCCACAGACACACACATAACCAACACATCCACACACACACACACATACCCAACCCATCCACAGACACACACATAACCAATAAATCCACACACACACACACACCCAACCCCTTCTAACAGACACAAGCATATCCAACAAATCCACACACGCAAACACACACACACACACACATACCCAAACCCTTCCACAGACTCATATATAAAAAACACATCCACACACAAACACAACCAACACATCCACATACACACATAACTCACCCATCCACAGACACGAACATAATCAACCCAACCACACACACATAGCCAAACACACCCATACCCAAACCCTTCCACACACACACACATATCCAACACATCCACACACACACACACGCATAACCAACCCATCAACACAAACACACACACGCATACCCTACCCATCAACAGACTGACACATAATATCCCACATAATAAACCCATCCACACACACATACACAAACATACACATACCCACACATACACAACCTCTTCCACAGACACACATATAACGAACACATCCACAGACACAAGCACACACACAAAACCAACCCATCAATACACACACACGCACGCACACACACGTACCCAACCCATCTACACACAGCCACACACACACACACACACACACCCATACCTCACCCATACAAAGCAAACGCACACAAATATACCCATCCCATCCACAGACGCACCCACACACAGACACACGCTCAAATACGTACCCAACAGATCCACACACACAAAAACACATACCCAACACATCCACAGACACACGAACACCCAAACCCAACCCATCCACAACCAAACACACATATACCCAACCTATCCCCAGACACAGGCACAGAAATATACCTAACACATCCACACACACACATTCATAAAACATACACACAACACATAACCAACCCATTCACAGAAACACACACACGCACGCACACATTTGAAAACTATTCACAGACACAGCACAAACACACATATACACACATAACCAACAAATCCAAAGACACACACGCACACGAAACCAAATTATTCACACCCACACACACACAAACACATACCCAACACACCCACAAACACACGCGCACACACATACCCATCCACTAACACACACACTTACACACAAACGCACACACTCTTACCCAACCAATCCACAGAAACACACATATCCAACCCGTCCAGAAACACACACATACGCACACAAACGTAACCAAATCATCCACACACACACATACCCATCACACCCACAGACACACGCAAACACAACTACTCAACCCATTCACGGACACACAAACACATGCATTCACAGTACCATCCCATCCACACAGACACATACAAATATACACAACCCATCCAAACACACACGCACAAACACACCCAAACCTTTCACATACACACGCACACATACATATGCAACCCATCCACACCCACACACACATACCCAAACTATCTACACACAAACATTCCCAAACCATCCACACACACATACACAACCCATCCACACATATAAACCCTTACCCAACCCTTCCACACAAACACGTACACACACATTCTCAACCCAACTACACACACACATACCCAACCCAACTACAACCACAAATACCCAAAATATTCAAATACATAAATTCATACCCAACCCATCCATACACACACACACACACATACACAACCCATCCACATACACATACGCACACACCCATACCCAACCCATCCACACACACACACAAACTATCAAAACACACATACACAACCCATCCACACATACACACGCATACATCCATACACACACACAAACAGACCATCCACACAAATACACACACACATAGTCAACCCATCCACAGACACACGCACACACACATCCAAACCTTCCACACATACACACGCACAAACCCATACACAACCCATCCACACACACAGACATACACATACACAACCCATCCATTGACACACGCACACCCACACGCTCACACACGTACCCAACCCATCCACACACACACACACACACACACACACACCCAACATTTCCACAGACACACGCACACACAAATGCCCAACCCATTCACACACACACATACCCAAACCATCCAAACACACACACACACACACACAAACATACCGAAACCATCCACACATACAAACGAACACACCCATTCACAACTCATACACAAACACACACACACAACACATCCACACACACACACATATCCAAACCCATCGAAACATACATATGCACACACCCATACACAACCCATCCACACACACACACACATAACTAAACCATCCATAGACACACACACACACGCGCGCAAACACACACGCTGACACATGTACACAATCCATCTCTACACACACATACCAAAGCCATCCACACACACACGCACAAACACATTCCGAACACATCCACACACTCACACATACCCAACCCATCCACAGGCACACGTACACATAAATAACAAACCCAACCTCAGTAAAACACACACACACACACCTACACACACGTACCCAACCTATCCACACACACATATACACATACCTAACCCATCCACAGACACACGCGCACACACATACCCAACCCACACACACACGCACACACCTAAACAACCCGTCCACACACACATACATATACCCAACCCATCCAAAGACAAACACACACACATATCCAACCCATTCACAGAAACACACACACCAAGACCCGCGCTGACACAAATAACCAACCCATCGTCACACACACATAAACAACCCATCCACAGACACACGCACACACACATGCCCAACCCATCCACAGACAAACACACACACACACACATACCCAACCTCTCCACACTCACACACACAAAAATCCAAACCTATCCACAGACACACACACACACACGCACACACACATACCCAATAAAATCATAGCCATACACACACACATAGGCACACACACATACCCAACACATCCAAGGACACACACAGACGTAACCAAATTATCCACACACACACACATACCCAACACATCCACAGACACAACCTCGCACACATAACCAACCCATACACACGCACACACTCATACACAGCCCATCCACACACACACACATACCCAAATCATCCACAGACACAAGCACACACACGCGCACACACGTACCAAACCATCCTCACACACACACACACATGCACACGCAAAATTACCCCACCTATCCACACACACACGCACACTCACTTACCCAACCTATCCAAACACACACACACACACACATACACAACACATCCACAGACACACATATTCAACCCACCCACACAACCACAAACACACACGCTCTCATACTCACCCAAAATATTCACAAGCACACACACGCACTCACCCACACGTAACTAAACCATCCACACAAACACACACACACACACGCACACATATCTATCCGACCTATCCACACCCAACCCATCCACAGACACACATAACCAACCAATCCATACACACACACACACACACACACATACACAACACATCCACAGACATGCAGAAATCCAACCCTTTCACACACACACTTACCCAACCTATCCACACACACACACACACGCACACACAATTACCCAACCTATCCAAACACACGCACACACACACATACATACCCACCCATCCACAGTCACACACATAACCAACCCATCCACACACACACTCACACGCGTACACACACTTACCCAAACTATCCGCATATACACACACATATCCAACCCAACCCATACACAGACACACGCTCACACACATACCCAGCCCATTCATAGACACACACACACACATTCATATTCACGTACCCAACCCATCCATACACAAACACGCACACACACTTACCCAACCTATCCCCACACACACACACACACACACACACACATAACTAATCCATCCAAACACACACACTTACCCAACCCATCCACACATTCACACGCACACATACACTTACACAAACTATCCACACACACCCATACCCAACCCATCCACAGACACACATTTAACCAACACACCCACACCCACACACACATACTCAAACCGTCCACACACACACAAGCACACACTCTTACCTAGCCTATCCACACACACAAACACACACATAACCAACCCATCCACACACACACACACAAACACACTCACCTACCCATCCCATCCACACACGCACACACAAACACACACAAACCGAACACCTTCCACAGACACACACATAACAACCCTATCCACACACACACACACACACACACACGTACCCAACCCACCCACAGACACACACATAACCAACACATCTACAGAAACACACATAACTAAAACTTCCACACACACACACATAACCAACCCATCCACAGACACACACATAACCAAAATATCCACAAACACACACACACACATACAAAACACATACACAGCAAACGCACACACATATACTCATCCCATCCGCAGACGCACCCACACACAGGCACACGCTCACATACGTACCCACTCCATCCACACACACAAAAACTCATACCCAACACATCCACAGACACAGGCACACACACATACCAAACCCATCCACAATCAAACACACACATACCCAACCCATCCCCAGACACAGGCACAGAAATATACTTAACACATCCACACACACATATTCACAAAATATCCACACAACACATATCCAACCCATTCACAGAAACACACACACGCACACACACACTCGCATCCTATTCACAGACACAAGCACACACACACACAAATACACCCATAGCCAACCCATCCAAGGGCACACACACGCGCGAAACCAAACTATCCACACCCACACACACACACACACACACACACACTTACCAACACATCCACAAACACACGCACACACACATACCGAACACATCCAATGACACACACAATTACACACAAACGCACACACCCTTACCCAACCCTTCCACATAAAACACACATATCCAACCCGTTCAGAAACAAACACATACGCAAACAAACGTAACCAACCCATCCACACACACACACACACACATTTCCATCCCATCCACAGACAAACACAAACACAACTACTCAACCCATTTTCGGACACACAAACACATGCATACACAGTAACAACCCATCCACACAGACACACACACACACACATACCCAACACATCCAAACACACACACACACGCACACACACGTACCCAACAAATCGACACACACACACAACCAAACATTTCACATACACACGCACACATACATATCCAACCCATCCACACACACATACGCAACCTATCCACACACAAACATTCCCAACCCATCCACACAAACACACCCATACCCAACCCTTCCACAGAAACACGTACACACAAATACCCAAAACAACCACACACACACACATCCCCAAACCAACCACATACACATATCCAAACCCATCCAAATATACATAAGCACACACCCATACACAACCCATTCCACACACACACATAACTAAACCATCCATAGACACATACACACACACACACAAACGCGCACAGACACGATCACACACGTACCCAACCCATCCATAAACACACACGCATACCAAAGCCATCCAAACACACGCACAAACACATTCCCACCACATCCACACACGCACACATGCCCAACCCATCCACAGTAACACGTACACACACATAACCAACCCACTCCCAGAAACAAACACACACCTACACACACGTACCCTACCTATCCAAACACAAATACACACATACCTAACCCATCCACAGACACACGCGGACACACATAACCAAGCCACACACACACACGTAAACAAACCATCCCCCCACACACACACACGCATACCCAACCCATCCACAGACAAACACACACAAATATACCCAACCCATCCACAGACACACACACACTCAGACCCACGCTCACACACGTACCTAACCCATCCTCACTCACACATATAACCAACCCATCCACAGACGCACACACACATACCAAACCCATCGACAGACACACACACATACACAAACCATCCACACACACACACATACCCAAACCATCCACACACACACAAACATACTCAAACTCTCCACTCACACACACACACAAATCCGAACCCATCCACAGACACACACACGCACACACACATACCC
>Ga0123355_10020060_pt1 | contig 10659 bp, 11 predicted proteins | sample TergutEmb28metaG_3_FD_89872 | JGI IMG/M metagenome (GOLD analysis project Ga0123355, IMG submission 89872) | Embiratermes neotenicus P1 segment gut microbial communities from Petit-Saut dam, French Guiana - Emb289 P1 | ecosystem: Host-associated > Arthropoda: Insects > Digestive system > Gut ...
CCCCTACCGTCATCCCGTGCTTGACACGGGATCTAATTGGGGCAGGGTAGACCTAATTAGGTGTGCACTATCATGCATAGATCCCGTGTCAAGCACGGGATGACGGTAGGGGCGGGGTTAATTCCGACACAAACTTTCCATGTACAACACGGTCATGACCTGATAAGTCTTTTAAGACAACTATATCAGAAAAACCGCTATTTATCAATATTTTTTCCACATCTTCAGCTTGATTATACCCAATTTCAAGATAAATCCGCCCGCCTTTTTTGAGAGGAGGGTTGCTGGCTAGCCTGCGGTAAAAATCCAAGCCATCCACACCGCCATCTAAGGCGTGCAGCGGCTCATAGTTTGTTACGCTTTCGTCTAGCGATATAATATCTGGAGAGGGTATATAAGGCGGGTTTGACACTATAAAATCAAATGTTCCATGTGCAACACCTTGGTAAAGGTCGCCCAAAACAAAGTTTGGAGTTTTACCTATTATATTTTGATAGTTAGTGCGTGCCACCTCTAAAGCTTGCGGACAAATATCCACCCCGACCATATCAAGCTTGCCGTGATGCTCTAAAGAGATTGAGATACACCCGCTGCCAAGGCCGATTTCAAGGCCTTTTGCCCCTTGCGGCTCGTGGCTTAAAACCGCATTAACCAGCACCTCGGTGTCTTCCCTAGGGATTAGGGCATTAGGGCTGATTGTAAAGGTCAACCCCATAAAGCTCCACTTGCCAAGAATGTGCTGTATTGGCATATGCCTCATACGTTTTGCTACAAAATCTTCAAACTTGGCCACTAAAGCGTCGCTAACCTCATAATCAGGGTTGGTTAGTAAAAAGTTTTCATCCACATCTAAAGCGGCACAAAGCAATAAATTAACTTCATTTGCATGCCACTTAAGATTGCTCTTGCCCCAAAGCTTCAACTGTGATAGCTTCATTTTGCACCTTCCCTCGGTTCTCCGCCTCTATCACTTTTTCTAACGCCATTATAGCCACGGCAATCTGCTCTTCATCAGGCTCTTTTGTGGTTATTTTTTGCAGCATAAAGCCAGGCCAGCTTAAAACCTTAACAATAAAAGAATCGCTAATGCCTGCCCAGCGGATAACCTCAAAAGAAATGCCCGCTATAAAAGGCACAAAAAGCACACGAGAGGCCAAACGCAGCCACATATCATCAGTACGTACAAATAAGAAAAAAATCATAGATATCAGCATTACAAAAAGCAAAAAGCTGGTGCCGCAGCGTTTGTGGAGGCGGGTGAAAGGCTTAACATTTTCAGGAGTAAGCTCAACCCCCGCTTCATAACAGTTTATAACTTTATGCTCTGCCCCGTGATACTCAAAAACCCGCTGAATGTCTTTAAGGCGAGAGATGAGGAAGATATAGCCCAAAAATATAGCAAAACGAACAAGGCCCTCAACAATGCCCCTAGCCCATATATAATTCTCCAAAGGTAGCAAGCCCGCCAAAAATGTGGGCAACACCATAAACAAAGCCACCGAAAAGGCCAAAGATATAACCATAGCAAAAATAATCAAAACATTGCTAAGCTTGTCGCCAAATTTTCTCTCAAGCCATTTATCAAATTTAGACGCCTCTTTTTCATTAACGCCATCATCAAGCCCCGCCATCTCGGCAGAGGCCTTCATCACCTTCATCCCCACTATCATAGAAGAGCCTAGGCGAACGACACCCCGTATAATAGGGATTTTACCTAAAGTATCTACCCACTTGGCGGGCTTTATAACGTCCATTTTGCTTTCAATCTCCCCCTGAGGGTTGCGAACAGACACGCAATAATGCTCACGCCCTCGCATCATTACGCCTTCCATCACCGCTTGCCCGCCGTAGAACGTAGGGGCTTCTTTTTTATTCTCACTCATAAAATTCCTCACAAAGGCGTATTTGAATAATATTGCGAAACCCTTTTACAAGCGTCCTTTTCGGAGAAAAGGTTGTAGCGACAGTCATACTTTTTGTGTTTTTTGCAAAAAGTATGACGATAGCGTTAAGTGCAGTAAAGGGGATTGAGCTAATTATTCAATAGCCTAAATTAGCAAAAAAGGCTAGAGGATGAAAACAACCCCTAACCTCTTGTTTTTTAATGTTTTAGCCTTCTACATTATATTTCTTCTTAAACTTATCAACCTGACCACCAGCAGTGGTTATAATACGTTGGTTGCCCGTGTAAAAAGGATGGCATTTAGAGCATAGCTCAACCTTGATGCTCTCTTGAGTAGACCCCGTCGTAAACTCTACGCCGCAGGCACATTGCACTTTAGCTTCGTGATATTGTGGCTGTATTGCTTTGTTCATTTCTTTCACCTCTGTATTTGTATTATGGTTAAACTCTACTATCTGACAAAACATTATACCACACCACCTAAGCCCTTGTCAACAAAAACCTAAGGAGGGAGTGGACAATGGCGTTGATAACGTCATCCTGAACCCTTGGTTGAGGCTTGGTTTTTAGCCGAAACTTGATTCAGGATCCCCTTCCTTCCTGAATTATAACGACTAGGAAGGGGATTGCGGGTCAAGCCTCACCCGAAGAGCAGGGCTCGACCAAGGGCCCGCAATGACGAATGGGGGATATCAACGCAGTTTGTTCACTCCCCTAAGGATATTGGAGTCTTTAAAATTTCACTAGAATTTTACCCAAAACTTAAAGTATCTAATGTAATGTAGGATGACGAAAGCAACAACGATAATAGCTATATAGAGGCTGATGTACACCATAGGTGTGAAAAAATATATTCCATTGTATGTTAAAAAGCCATTTGCTAGGCGAAAAGCCAAGGCAGAGATAACATAAGGGAAGGTGAAGGCAGCATATGTAGGGTAAAACTTGATGGGGAGCAGTTTAAACACCATCATAAGGGTAACGTATAGGTAGCTGACAAGAGCTGCACCTATCAAGGCAAAGACCACCACATCACTACGCTCATAAGGGGCAAAGGAGGAGAAGTAGCCCACAATAGCTAAAGACATAGGGGCGGTGAAGATGGCTATAGTGTGGCGGGCTGGCTCTGGCCAATTTAGGTTTTTATTTGCCATTCTAGCTACCACGGCTATCAGGGTGATAACATACAACCCAACGCCCACATAAAAGGCTACTTGACCTAGAGGCTGAGCACTCATAGCTGGAGCGGTTACTGATGTGGTGATAATGCCTGCCGCCACTATAAACCAACTAGGAAACACCGTGCCAAGCTTAAATTTAGGCACAAAACGAATGATAAAAAACAGCATGATGAGAAGGTGAAGCCCCACAGAAGCATACCACATGCCAAGGGCAAAACCAGGCAGATATGGGCGTATGTGTGCGGACAAAAGCATTAAAGCCATAGTGGCCGTGGGCAGCACGCTTAGGGGGATGGGTGTTTTAAACTCCTCTCTAGCGTGAGGGAAGTGGAAGATTATTTTTATGAGATAAACGAGGAGAACAACAAAAGCTGCAACCCCTAAAATATAGCGGGTAGTTGCCCAATAAGGCCCAAAAGATGCCAAAAGGAGGTTGCCAAGGGCGGCAAGGGCTAGAGCTATGCTCACTATAGCCATGGGTATAGCTTTTACAAACTTCATCATCTATACCACCATCCCTTCTTCTTTGATTTTGATGCCTAGCTCTCTAGCTATTATACGGGCTGTTTTGTTTGCCATCTCACCCGTAAAGGCTATACATTGGTTTTTGTGCTGGCCCGTTGTTAAATCAAAGCCTTCTACATGATGGTGGCAACATAGGTTTTGATATTTTTCTCTATTACTTCTAAAAGACTGCTGCAACTCATCAGAAAGCCGCATCACATGGTCTATTTTGGGGTCGTTGCTATCTGAAGGTTGGCTTCTTCCGAAGAAGTACCCAAGGCAAACAACTGCACCTGAAATCGCCCCGCACATACAACGAGAGCGACCAACCCCGATAGGAAAACCGCTGCCAGCTGCCACCAAATCTTGCGGCATATCTGGTGCTATATTTTTGCGAATGGCCGAGATGATAGCCTCGGAGCAATAAAAGCCACCGATGCGAAAAACTTCTTCTGCATCATATTGAACCTGCTTTACGCTTATGTAATCTTTCCTTTTAGACATCTGCATGCACCTCCTCATTTATCAGGCTTGCCTTATATTCTCTAGCTACTATTTTTGCCATTGATGCTGCCGCATCGCCTACAAAGTTTACGCATTTGTTCATGTGGCTTACCTGGGCTTTATCAGCTATTTTCATATGTACATGACAACAAAGAGATTTATTATTTTTCTTAAACTCTTCTTGTAGCTCAAAGGCTAGGGCTAGGCTTTTCAAGCTTTCTGGGTCGGTTATGGTGGTGGGTGTTGTGCGTCCAAAAAAGTACCCTAAAGCCACAACAGCACCTGTTACAGCGGCACACATGCAGCTAGAGCCTCCAACCCCTCTTGAAAAGCCCGATGCAGACGACACAAAGGCATCACTCATAGTGGGGTCAACATTTTGCTTTAGAGAGTACACCACAGCTTCTGAGCATAAAAAGCTGCCATTTGCAAAAAGCTCCATTGCATCTTTACGTACTTTTGCTATATCAATTTCTTTACTTACATTTCTTTTTATTTTAGGCATGGTTTAACCTCCTAACCGCTTATAAGCTTTTTGGCATTCATCATCACTTGGGTTATCTCGTGTATATTGCTGATAGTGCCTATTTTTATTTGGCTTTCGATATCATAATGTTTTACACAAGTGCCGCATAGTAATATTTTTGTACCACGAGCTTCAAGCATTTTTAGATTTTCAATGTCAAAGTCATTTTGGCAAGCTATTTTAACGGCAGAGTTATATAGGATGATGTATTCAGGGCAGGTTGCAGCTCCGCTTAGGCTGTTTAAAAAATTTGAAAGAAAAACCTTGCCTATTGATTCATCTTTGCCCATATATTCTCCATTAAGGGCTATGGCTAAGTTGATTTGGTTTGTCATTTAATATGCTCCTTTAGGTTTATTTTGGGCAACAAAAAAGACGCCCAACAAGACTTGTGCTTTGTAATGCGTATATAACGCATAAAAGCAAAAGGCAAGGGCATCTTGAAATTTCATATAGTTTCAAAAGGCGTGCTTAGGCTTTATCATGCGTTATAGTTTATTACCCTTGAAAGCTCACGGCTCTCTACTATAATGCATCAAATGCGATAAAACATAAGCTTAAACCTCCTTAATAACTCAATTTAAGCAAAACTATAACACAAACCTTGTGATTTGTCAAGTTGAAAATCGCAAAGCGAGTGGATGGCTACGTCCATCGTCATCCCGTGCTTGACACCCCCAGTCAAGCTGAGGGCAGGCTCCGATCTAATTGGAGAAGGGTAGTCCTAGTTGGGTGTCTACTATCATATATAGATCCCGTGTCAAGCACGGGATGACGATGTGAGCTGATGAGTCGAATGTTTAACTATGTAGCATCACTACAAAAACAAAACAAAAAATGACCTGCGTGATTAGCGGGTCATTTTTGTTGTATGAGAGCTATTTTGCCCAGTTTTTAAAGGCTTTTTCTATGGCGGTGATGGCTTGGTAAAAAAGAGCCGCAAGCAGGCACAAAATCACAATAGACATCATCACCATATCAAGCCTAAAAATTTGGCTGCCGTATACTATTAAGAAACCAAGGCCAGCTTGAGCCACTAAAAACTCCCCTACAATAACCCCTACAAAAGATAGGCCAATGTTGATTTTAAGGGCATTTATCATATCTGGAATAGCGGCAGGGAAAACGACTTTCGTAAAGGTTTGTGCCTTGCTGCCACCAAAGCTTTTTATCAACTTTATCTTCTCTTCCTCCACCTGAAGAAAGCCTGTGAGGATGTTTAAAACAGCCACCACAACGGAGATGAGAAGGGCAGTAACCACAATGGCTCGAGGGTTGTTGCCAACCCACACGATGATGATGGGGGCTAAGGCTGTTTTGGGCAGGGCGTTGAAGATGACTAGATAAGAGCTTAAAACACGGCGGGCAAACTCCCTAGACCACAGCCATGTGGCTATAACAAAGCCTAAAAGGGTGCCTGCCACAAAGGATATTAAAACCTGAGAGGTGGTTGCCCACACATGGTGCAAAAGCTCGCCGTTTGAGAGCATTTGGGTAAACATACGCCACATGCGGGAGGGGGAGCTAAAAATAAAGGCTTCTATCCACCCAAAGTGAGAGGCTGCCTCCCACAGGGCAAAAAAAGCTATTAAAATAGATATTTGCAAGATGATAACAAGGGCAGATTTTCGTTTTTCTCCTTTTAAAAACCTTGCATGCTCTTTGGTGTGATTTTGTGTTTTTTTAGACATTTTACTTTAGCTCCTCCCATATTTTTTCAAAATATTTAGGGAAGAGGGGAGAGTTTCGCCTAAAATCTTCCCCACATTCTATATCAATTTTGTGGATGTTTTTGACGGTCGCTGGCCTGTGGCTTAAAATAACCACACGGTCGCTTAGGGTTATGGCCTCGGCTATGTCGTGGGTTACCAAGATGGAGGTTACACCCTCTTTTTCTAAAATATCTCGCACCTCACCACTTACGTTTATGCGGGTTTGATAATCTAATGCCGAAAAAGGTTCATCTAAAAGGAGGATTTTTGGGTGTGTGGCTAAAGTGCGTATAAGAGCTGCCCGTTGACGCATGCCGCCAGAAAGCTCGGCAGGCTTATGCTTTTTAAACTCACCTAAGCCATACTTTTCTAAAAGGGAATGGGCATAGGCTACGTTTTCATCCGTCAGCTTTTTTTGCACCTCAAGCCCCAAAAGCACATTAGACAAGATGCTCCGCCAGGGCAGCAGCTGGTCTTTTTGAAACATATAGCCTATATGGTTTTTATCTACAAAAACCTTACCCCTCGTGGGTTGCAAAAGCCCCGAGATTATAGACAGCAGGGTAGACTTGCCGCAGCCTGAAGGGCCAATAATGCTTACAAACTCGCCCTTGTATATATCTAAATTTATATCAGAAATCGCTAGGGTCTCCCCCTCTAGGGAGTGATAATTTAGCGACACGCCTCGCATTTTTACAATTGGCTCTATATCTATTTTCACCTAAACACCTCATCAAAATTAAGCTGAAAACCTATAGGTCATCATATTAAAAATGAGGACGTCTGGTGCTTGACTATGGCTGGTTTATTTGGTATGATAGGGCTATGAATAGATTGCAAAAATATGCCGAAAAAACAATAAAACATGGGGCTAATTTGCAGCTTGGCGATAGGCTTGTTATTTGGTATACCCATGAGGAAGCTTCACATTTTGCTGATGTGCTGATTGACGAGGCAAAAAAAGGCTGGAGCTTTAGAGGTTTTAACTTGCTTTGGCGATGAGATTGACAATCACAAAGATGAGACTTACAAGCTTATATGGATTTATGTGCCTGACCTTGAAGGGGAAAGTCAGCTTAAAATGCTTCATATACCTTGGGTGTTGGCTTCCTTCCCATCATCCGAGTGGGCTGTGAAGGTTTTTCATAGTGCTAGGGATGAAGGCGAAGCTTTAGAGTTGATGTGGGATGTTCTCGAAAAGGCTTTAAGGCTTGATGAGGATTGGCAAGAGCATGCATATAATTTGCAAAACAAGGCACAGGGCTTGACAAAGCTTGATTTAAAGCAACTTCACTTTAAAAATAGATTAGGCACAGATTTGAAAATAGACCTGCCCAGCGGCGAGAAGTGGATGAGCTGCACCCATAAGGATGCACATGGCAATGTATACCTAACAAACATCCCCACGGAAGAGGTGTTTGTATCGCCTTTAAAGCTAGGTGCTAGCGGGGTTGTGCATGCCACCAAGCCTATGGTGTATGCGGGAGAGACTATAGAGGGCTTTTGGCTTCGCTTTGAGCAGGGCAAAGCTGTGGAATATGACGCTGACAAGGGCTTGGATGCTTTGGAGAGCTTGCTTGAAAGTGATGAAGGGGCAAAATATTTAGGAGAGGTGGCTTTGGTGCCACACTCTACATCTATATCACAGCTGGGCATCACTTGGTTTGACACGTCTTTTGATGAGAATGCCTCTTGCCACTTGGCTTTAGGTTATGCTTATTCAAGTGGAGATGGTGCAAATAAATCTAGTATCCATCAAGATTTTATGATAGGGTCTGAGTGTATGGATGTGATGGGTATTACGCAAAGTGGTGAAAGCGTTGTGCTGTTTAAAAATGGCGAGTGGGTGCAGGCTGACCCATTACAGCAAACATCATCCTGATCAAGACTTGTAGCGAAACAACTGCAGCACTCGTCATCCTGAGCTTGACTCAGGATCTAATTGGAGCAGGGCAGGCCTTGTTGGATATGCACTAGCCCGCATAGATCCTGAGTCAAGCTCAGGATGACGACTAGGAGTTAATTTCGGAACAGGTCTATTGCGGGCTTGATCCGTAATCTCGCTTATACTAATTGCTAAAAAGCAGCAATCACAAACCTGGAGATTGCGGATCAAGTCTCACCCGAAGAGTAGGGCTCGACCAAGGGTCCGCAATTACGAGCTTAAGTGATTGGTGAATTAGTTTGACGTGAATGCGGGATGACGGTGTTGAGTTGATTTTACTAAAAGCCTAATGATAGCATTACAAGAAAGGGATAAAGGTATATGGATAAACTGTTTGGCAAGGTGTTTGAAAAGTTGAGCGTGCCGACCAATTTGCAAAGCTCTTTGAGGGATGTTTATGTTGAGGATGTTTTTTTTGCATCTGAAAGCAAAGAGCTTAAAATAAAGCTGCGTGGAAAGGAAGATGTGCCTCAAGATGCCCTAGACGAGCTTAAAGCTTGCCTAAAAGCCGAGCTTGATATGATAGGGGATGTGTGCATAACCATGACCGTATCTGGAGGGGTGCCACCTTGGGAGGAGATGCCAAAGCCTACTCCACGCCCTGCAGCCACCTTTTCTAACGGCAACGGAAACGGCAATGGTGGTGGCGGCTATCAATCTAAAAGACCTGCAACATTTTCAAATATATCAGGAGATATTCGCCCTTTGAAAGAAAACTTTGCCGAAAACGATGAAGTTGTAGTGAATGGGCGTGTTTTTCGTGTGGAAGATAGAGAGCTTCGCAATAATAAGATAATGGTTTCGATGGATATAACCGACAACGAGGGTGCTATGTCTTTAAAATATTTTGTAGACAAGGCAAAATATAAAGACGAGAAGGATTTGTTGAAGAAAGGCAGCATTATAAAGGCTGCTGGCAAGGTGGAGTTTGACAAATATGCTGGCGAGCTTAATATATTGGTGGGCAAGATAGCCCCAAGCCACCTTGAAGAAGAAAAGAGGGTGGATGAGGCTGAAACAAAGAGGGTAGAGCTTCATTTACATACAAATATGTCTCAGGTTGATGGGGTTACGTCTGTTGATGATTTTATTAAACGTGCGGCGGAGTGGGGGCATAAAGCCATTGCCATTACCGACCACGGCGTGGTGCAGGCCTTTCCTGATGCTCTTAAAGCGTCGAAAAAGCACGGGGTAAAGGTGCTTTATGGGGTAGAGGCCTATGTGGTGGATGATTTGGCGGTAAATATCGCCCAGAGGCCTAGAAATGCAAAGCTAAGCGATAATTTTGTTATTTTTGACCTAGAAACAACGGGTCTAAGCCGTGAAAACAACACCATTATCGAGATTGGTGCGGTAAAGATGAAAGACGGCAAGCTGGGGGAGCGTTTTCACGCTTTTGTTGACCCACAAGTGCCGCTGCCGCCAAAGATTATAGAGCTTACAAACATCACCGATGATATGTTAGAAGGCAAGCCCCTGCTTGAAGAGATGCTGCCCCAGTTTATGGAGTTTATTGGAGAAGACACCCTGGTTGCCCACAATGCGGATTTTGACATGGGCTTTTTGGAGTATAACGGGCGAAAAATGGGCTACCCTGTAGATAACCCTTATTTATGCACCCTTCAGCTTTCAAGGGCTTTGTTGCCAAACCTGCACCGCCATGGCTTGGCGGCTATGTCAAAGCATTATGAGGTAGAGCTTGAAAACCACCATAGAGCCGACGCAGACGCCGCTGCCCTTGCACAAATCTTTGCAAAGCAAATTGAGGTTTTAAAACTGCGGGATATAGAGACGTTGGATATGATAAACCTGCGATATTCTAAAGATATCGACCCAAAAACCCTACGCCCAAAGCACGCTACCATACTTGTGCAAAGCCAAGCTGGCATGCGAAACCTCTATGAGCTTATTTCTCTTTCTCATATTAAATATTTTAACCGCTGGCCTCGCATCCCTAAAAGCCACTTAATCCGCCTGCGGGAGGGGCTTATTTTAGGCACGGCTTGCTCTCAAGGGGCATTGCACACAGCGGTGCGAGAAAACCATAGTGATGAGCAAATTGAAGAAGTGGCAAAATTTTATGATTTTTTTGAGATACACCCCATCGCTAACGACGCATATATGGTGAAAAACGGCGATGTTGAAAGCCAAGAGCAGCTTGTAGACATTAACAAAAAAATTATAGAGATAGGCGAAAGGTATGAAAAGCCCGTTGTGGCAGCGTCAGACGTGCATTTTTTAGAGCCTGATGATGCTATATACCGCACCATCATCATGGCGGGCAATGGCTTTAAAGATGCTGATGAACAGCCGCCCCTATACTTTAAAACCACAGGTGAGATGCTTGAGGATTTTGCCTATCTAGGTGAAGATAGGGCATATGA
>Ga0123355_10020062_pt1 | contig 10659 bp, 8 predicted proteins | sample TergutEmb28metaG_3_FD_89872 | JGI IMG/M metagenome (GOLD analysis project Ga0123355, IMG submission 89872) | Embiratermes neotenicus P1 segment gut microbial communities from Petit-Saut dam, French Guiana - Emb289 P1 | ecosystem: Host-associated > Arthropoda: Insects > Digestive system > Gut ...
AGTTCTGCGATTATTCGCAAATCAGTTCAGCAAGGATTATTTCCTCTGCCGTGTGATGTAGCCCCGCCATATGTTGCGCCCACGTAAGCCCACAAGCGGCTTTGTCGGGCGGTGGGTTGCGGTGGGCGAGTTGTATCATTAGCTCATCCATGCGCCCCCCTGCTTGCCGCTGTACGGTGCGGCAATGTGGGTAGAGTTCTTCTCTTGTGAGCATTAGGCCATATGTGATTTTGCGATGCTCTTCAAGGTGTCTTTTCCGCATCATGCCGTACTTGGTTAGTGGCTCTGCTCTTCTACCATAAGCCGATAGAGTAAACGCACCTTAATTAGTAGCTGATGTTCCGTTTTGGACATCTGCCCTTTGCAGTATAAATTCTCTTAATGCTATATATTTTCTTCGCAATCTCAATATCCATTATTGATGTTTTTTTTGTAAAAGGTGCTCGCACCAGCCTATAGAGCCATTTCTACCTTAAAAGTATCAACCATTCAAGCTACTTTCAATAACCTCTGCTAACTCCTTTGCCCAAGCGGTAATATCATCCAACTTCCGCCCCTCTATCATAACCCTAACCACAGGCTCGGTGCCGGACGGGCGCACCAATACTCTTTCATCTTCTGCAAGTTTGGCTTCTATGCCGTCTTGCACTTTTTTTATTTCCGGGTGGGTTGTAAGTTCCCACTTGCGGTTGTTTGGCACAGTTGCATTAACCAAAACCTGCGGGAACACTTCCATTATCTGCGCCGCTTGGTCGAGTTGTTGTCCTTTATATTTTAACACTTTAAGCAGCTGTACACCCGCAAGAATACCATCGCCCGTAGTGTTGTATTTACGGAAAATAATATGCCCGGACTGCTCGCCGCCAAGTGATAGGTCATCAACCAGCATTTTTTCCAACACATATCTGTCGCCAACTACTGTGCGGTGTAGGGTTATGCCGTTTTCTTTCGCAAAAGCCAACAAACCTTGGTTGCTCATTACTGTTGCAACAAGGGCATTGTCGTTTAAATCGCCAAGTTCTTTTAGCGCAAGGGAACAAATGGCCATTATTACATCGCCATCAACCTCTTTGCCGTTGTTATCTACGGCAAGCATCCTGTCGCCGTCGCCGTCGAAGGCCAGGCCAATGTCCATCTTGTTTTGCTTTACATATTCCACAAGGCTTTCCATATGTGTGGAGCCGCAGTTTTTGTTAATATTGCAACCATCAGGGCTGTTATGCAACACATGCACATCTGCACCCAGGCGATTAAAGACTTCTTCTGCCACGTGGCTTGTGGCGCCATTTGCACAGTCTATTGCCAGTTTTAACCCGCTTAGGCTTAACCCGGGTACTGTGGCAACTAAAAATTCGATATAGTCTGCAATGGCTGTTTCGCATTTATTTATTGTGCCCACGCCTGCACCTATTTGGTGCGGCATTTCTTTTTTGCTGTTAATCATCTCTTCAATTTCTTCTTCTACTTCGTCTGCAAGTTTAAAACCATCGCGGTTAAAAAACTTTATCCCGTTGTCTTCCATTGGGTTATGCGATGCAGAAATCATAACACCGGCGTCAAAGTTATATTTTCTTATAAGCAATGCCACGGCGGGAGTTGGGATAATACCGCAAGTATAAACATGCGCGCCAACAGCACAAAGCCCCGCAGAAAGGGCGGCCTGCAACATATCGCCAGACCTTCTGCCATCTACGGCTACAAGCACTTTGGGTGCGCCTTTTGTATTTTTGGTTAAAACATATGCTCCCGCCTTGCCCAGCTTCATTGCAAGTTCCGGAGTTAGCTCTTTGTTTGCAAGGCCTCTTACGCCATCTGTACCGAACAATTTTTTCATAGTAGTCTCCTTAACTTTTTTTATTCTTTCTTCCATTTTATCATATAAAGTTTATTTTATACAGAATCTCATTTATAATGTTCTTAGATAGGGAGGTAAAACAATGAACAACATATCCTTTACAAAGGAATTTTTCCTTATGGCCGTAAACAGTAAGGGTGACATTCCCGCACTAAAATCCACAGAAATTTACGCATCCGTTTTTGCCGGTTGTATGGTTGAGCTATTAAACACAGGCTTAATTTCAAAAACCTATAGCGGTAAGTTTCAAGCAGAAAAGGTGTTTGACGATAATTACAAGCATCTACTGCCCCTATATGAAAAAATTGCGGACGCAAGTAAACCTATAAGTACAGAGCGGCTTTTTGAACGCAAAAGCTTGGATAATATAATTAAAAAATTCCGTGAGATGCTGGTTTCCATGGACTATAAAGAAGAACTCACAAATCAAGGCATATTTAAGAACAAAACAAAATATGTAACCCGTCCAGAAGTTGTGATTGATATTGTAAAAAAAATACGCCGTCAATTCTTTGGCGAAGAGGAAATGCAGCAAGAAACCATTTGCCTTGTTGCATTGTTGAGCATAAGCGGCTTACTTAGGGACTATTTTGGTAAACTGGATGCTAAATTGCTAAAAAAACAGCTTAAAGAGTTGCCCAAAAGCCCTTCTTACGCACTGGCTAAAGATGTAATTGGCTATATCTCGGTAATGCTAAGCATTGGTGTACCGATATGACACAAATAAAATCCGGCCTTTGCCAAGGCGTAAGCAGAGCATTAACCATTGCGAATTCTGCCACGGGCCGCAAGGTTTACATGGTTGGCGATATTATCAACAACCGCCATGTAATGGATGAGTTTACGCAAAAGGGCTTTACCGTTACAGAAGATTTAAGCGAAATTGAACCCGACGCCACCGTAATAGTACGTGCCCACGGCCTACCAAAAGCCGCATATGAACATCTGCAAAATGCAGAAATTTTAGACTGCACCTGCCCAAAGGTAAAAAAAATCCACAATATCGTGGAGAAGGCACCCGGGCGGGTTATTATTGTTGGCACAAAAACGCACCCGGAAGTTATAGGCACGCTTGGCTGGTGCAAAGATGGGATTGTGGTCGAATCTTTTGCAGATATAAAAGATATTCCGGAAAATGTTGTGGTAGTGGGGCAAACCACCTGCAAACAAAACCTTTGGGACGAAATTACAAGTGAAATAATGCGCCACAATCCAGCGGCAATAATACACAACACATTATGCAGCGCAGTGCAGGAACGCATAACAGAAGCCGTAGAAATTGCTAAAAAAGTTGATGTTGTTGTTTGCGTGGGCGACAAAAAGAGTGCCAACTCCACCGCACTGTTTAACACCTGCAAGATGCATAATGCGAACACTTACTTTGTTTCCGACATAGAAGATATTGATTTATTGGAAAATGTAACGCCGGACGAAGCCATCGCCTTTATAGGCAGTGCGTCAGCGCCTGTAAGCATAGTAGAGAAAGTGCATGATTTATTTTGCTTTCAAAAATTTTTGCAAGCTGCAAAAACTGAAATAGAAAACTTCCCTTATGAACGCAACCACCACAGCCCTATAATAAAAGAAGCAATACACGACCTGTTTGAACAAAACGAAGGCGGTAAGCGGCTTAGAGGTGCGTTAATTAAACTGGGTGCACTTGCGGAAACGGGTACGCCGGACGGGTACTTACCCGTTGCATACGCCTACGAGCTTTTTCAAACAGCCATACTTATACATGACGATATTATCGACCGCAGCCACCAGCGGCGCGGCAAAACTACAATTCACACTAAAAAAGCGGCGGTGTCGCCGCTTTTGCTTGCGGAAGGTAGTGGGGATTGCAATAGCAATTCCCTACAACCTAAAGAATCAGACACGCACTTTGGGCTTTCTCGCGCCATTTGCATTGGCGATTACGGGTTGTTTCTAGCGAATAAGATTATGGCGGGGGCAATTGGCGGCAATACGCTGGAGGCGCTGTCTTATTTTGCAGATATTCAGCTTGCCACGCTGGAAGGGGAAACGCTGGATGTTACACTGCCCTACCGCCCAATTAACCCTAAGGACGAATACGACCGTTATATGGACACCGTTTTGGAAATTTACCTTACAAAAACAGCGGTGTATTCCCTTGCAGGGCCGCTCAAATTAGGGGCAATTTTTGCCGGAGCAAGTAACGAGCTAGCAGAAGCATTGTTTAAACTAGCAGTACCTTTAGGCATTGCCTTCCAAATAAAAGACGACCTGCTGGGCATGTATGGCGAAGATAAAACCATTGGCAAACCTGCCGTGTCCGACTTGCTAGAAAAGAAGCAAACTCTGATTTACGGTTACGCTTACAAGCATGCAACCGATGGGCAACGCATCTTATTGGATGAATTGTACGGAAAAACTACTGCAACAGCAGAAGACCTGGTTACCGTGCGGGAAATTTTTACCGCAACCGGGGCAAAAACCTTTGCAGAGAATAATATTCGCCGTTTATCCGGCGAAAGCTTGCAAGCAATCGAAACACTTAACACAACCGACACAATAAAATCGCTACTTAAAGGGCTTGTGTATTACCAAACAGCCAGGAGGTTTTAGGCATGAAACATATTGGAGTAATAATGGACGGCAACCGCCGCTGGGCGCGGGCACATGCCTTTGAACTATACAAGGGGCATGATAAAGGCGCGCAGATATTTGGCGACATTTGCGAATGGTGCATAGAAGAGAAAGTACCCTTTCTTACCGTTTACGCTTTTTCCACCGAAAACTGGAGCCGCTCAGAAACGGAAGTTAAGCATCTTTTTGCATTGATGGAAAGATATTTTATAGAAGAAAAAGCAAACTGCGTGCAAAAGGGCATACGCATAAAAGTTATTGGCGACCGTACCCGCTTTGATGCGAGGGCTTTATCTGTAATAGAGGCAATAGAAAACGCAACGGTTAATTGCAGCAAATTAACCGTGCAAATTGCGCTAAGTTACGGCGGCAGAGACGAAATTGTGCGTGCGGCAAAAAAAATAGCCGCCATAGGCAACCCAGACGGCATTACAGAAGAAAGTTTTGCACAGTTTTTAGATACAGCAGGCACCCCAGATATAGATTTGGTAATACGTACAGGTGGTAGCGAGAATAAAAGGCTGAGTAACTTTTTGCCTTGGCAGACGGTGTATGCAGAGTTGTTTTTTTCGGATTTGCTGTGGCCAGATTTTACAAAGGCAGAGTTTGACCGGGCGGTGAAGTATTATTATAGTGCTAACCGTAAGAAGGGGAAGTAATCGAACAAATGTTTTGTCGTTTTGGGCAAAAGCGGTCAACCCCGCATTTTACCTATGTTTGAATGCATCTATGTAGAGTACATTAATAGCGATAGAATATGAAAGCGCTGTTGATCACCGGTAGTGCTACAATATCGCAACTAGAGCGGCAATTGTATAATTCTGTCGGATTTGGTATCAATAAAACCACTATCATGCGTTATAACAATTACAATTTTACTATCCTTAACCTGCTCAAGATAATCTCGCAATGCGATTTTGCTTAATGTATCCAATGCAGATGTTGGTTCATCAAGTATAAGAATATCACAGTTTTTTAACAGTGCACGCAAAAGTGAAAGCTTTTGTTTTTCACCACCGGATATATTTGCGGAATTTTCGTTTATAATTATGTTTTTAAATTGTTGCATAAATGGCTCTAAGCCAAGCATCTTTGTTATTTGTTTAATTTCTACAGTGTCAAAATTATTTTTTTGTCCAAGACTTAAATTGTACTCCAAAGTATCAGCAAGTAAAGTTGGCTCCTGCTCTGTTACACCTATTAAGCTATTACGCAATTTATACATATCAATATCATTCATACTTATACCATTATACAACACATCACCTGTATAATTGCCTGCTTGCAGGCCCATAAGTACATCAATTAGCGTACTTTTGCCTACGCCATTTGGGCCTAGAATTACATTGATTTGGCCAGGGGTAAAACCTAAATTCACATCTGTGAGTATTGATTTTTCTCCATTTTCGCCATATAGAAACGAAACGGATTTCATTTCTATATGGTTAATTCGTGTTGGAACAATCTCACCATTTGGTTCAGTATTAATATTCGCTAACTCCCGCAAACGATTGTAAGATACCATATTTGTTTGAATCGTCTGACCCAAGCTAAAGAAGTAACGTATAGCCCCGAGCATCATATTAAAATAGCTGGATATAATAACAAACTGCCCAATTGTTAATCTTCCGGCGATAATCTCTCTCCCACCAAAGGTAAGAAGCACCATTTGCGCGATTATCATAACTACTTGGTCTAACCCACCAAAAATATAACCCGCTTTTTGATAACGCAGTGCAGTAGTAAGCACTTTTGCAAAACTATTGTTAAGCCGTTCTACAAAATGCTCAAATAGGCTATGGATTTTAATAAAGCGGATATTAAACATTTGCTCATTTAGTTTGGAAAAAAACTCGGACTGGGATTCTTGATTAGCATGACTTACGCGATAAAGCACCTGCTTATAAAATGTATAAAACGTAAAATACACTGCCGCTACTGCCAACAAAATACCTGCAAGTATCGGATGGAATGTGAATATTAAAATTAAAGCCATTAAAATAACCACAACATTTACCAAAACGTTTTGGATAATGCCGACGCAAAAAACAATAAGAGAATTAGAGTCATTGTTTACGCGCTGATTAAGATACGCGGTATCCAGCTTAGATGTGAATTTTAAAGGCATACGTTGGATATGTTTAATAAAATCTCGGTTAAGAGCGTAACTAAGACGAGCTTGCAATTTTACATATAATCGCCCCGTCACATACCCCAAGCACAGTGTTATGAGGTTTATACCAGCAAACAATACAAAATAGCGGAAGATAAAACTCATATCCTCCGCATTTAGTAATTGGTCGATAAAATCCCCCACAATGTAAGGAGACACAAGACCACCCAAACTTGCAACTATGCTTAGTGCTACATAAAAAAACAATTGCCACTTGTGTAATAGCAAGTAGTTTTTGCAGAAGGTGAAAATTGTTTTCATGGTACGTCACTACTCTCTATTAAATCCCAAACCCAATTCTTAGAGAAACAAAAAAATGCAGCACTATTGGTGCGACAAGGCTGTTATATTTTCTATGTAGATAGACACATAACAAATGAAATACTATAAGAAAAAGATAGCTAGGCAAGAAAAAATAATGCCTCAAGTAAGATAATATTTGACTAGAAAAAGGAATGTCGTATTGGATGTGCATAATGGCTATGCGGTGAGGCATATGAAACAATGCGAAAATAAAACCCCCGGCTAATAAAGCAAAAATATCAGATTTAATAATACCATAAATTCTTGTTTGAAAATAACCCCTAAAAAATACTTCTTCTGTGAATGCTGTAAGCATAGCATTAATAAAAATAAAAAATACTATCGAAATTACTCCTGCCACAGATGAGGTGCTTTTAAAATGCTCGCCAAGGTTATAAATTGTTCTAATAATTGTATGGTATGGTAGATTCCATGGCCAAACCCTATCAGTTGGAAGAATTAAAAAAAGAGGAACACCCCAGTAGATTCCATGCATACATGATTTAATAAAATTTTTCTTAGTAAATCCCAAAGTTTGAGCGTTATCTTTTGTGTATAGTAAAATGATAAAAGGGGTTATCGCTAAAATAATAACAAAAATTATATGCCCCATAAGTAGTGCTGATACTATAGTTAAAAGCATTAATAGAGCAGATACCACCAATGCAAGAATGCCATCATTTATGCCGTACACACTCGTCATTTCTTTATATTCAGGAGCTTCAAATTTAAAACTTTCCTTGATACGCTTCACTAGGTGCATCTACTTCACCCTTTCAAACAAAACCAGCCACACAATTTCGCTAGGAAATGCTATGAATTAATAATTAGTTGACCCTCCGGTCGGGATATTACAGACACTGGTTGGACCGGGAACCGGGGAACAAATACGCAGAGGATGGTTGCATATTGCGTGTGGTTCGGGCCTTGGAGGGCATATAAGATTTGGTGTGTTACAAGCTATTAGATTTATTTCTGGGCAGAAGATATATACAACTGCACAACCTATATTTGCAAGTGGTGCAATCTCATTATATTGTACTACTTCATATTGCATATATAAACACCTTCCTTTGAAAAATATTTATGTTAATTGAGTGGCTGGCCTATAAACTATAAAGCGAGTTATTACAATAAAGCTTCCAGCGAGTTTCTATACATTTGGATAATGTCATTGCATAAACTATCAGTATTATTCACTGCTGGACACTTTTTCCCATAACATATTGGCAATATTACACATGTTTTACAGCGTTCCATGAGGTCATGCGAAGTCCAGAGCGACATAAGGTGGTCTCCTAATAATAAATTTCCATCTGATAAATTACCGACTTTGTTTGTTTTTTCCTCGATGTGCACTGTACATTTCATAACCGTTCCATCGTAATCAATTGAAAAACTATCATTTTTTGCAGCATAACATACCAACCCGAAAGGCCTTGTAAACATAGAGATGCCAACAGTGTTTAGCCCAAGGCTTTTAGCGTATGAGGATAATTCATTAATGGCATCAGGCTCATTATCAATAACCTTCAAGGGGTCGTTTGCAATATATAGCAATTTTTTAACAGCTTCACAATGAAAAGCAAATCGCTTGTCATCTTTGAAATGTTGGGCTAAAAATTCTACAAACTCTTTTGCCGTCGCCCTAATATCGTCGCTTATATTTGTACGTAATGTAATTTGAAAATCTAAATCACTGTTTCTGGCCTCTAATAGATTATGTATAATTTTATCCCACGTTCCGCTTTTATTAATTAAAAACCTGGCCTTATCATGGGTTTCCTTTAGGCCATCAATAGTTATTTGGTAAGCTGTTATATTTAAGTCTACTAATTTTTTTAGTTTTCCTATAGACAGCAAATATGCATTTGTTGTCATGCCACCAGAAAATAAAATATTTTTTCGTTTTGCCAATTCGTTTACCCTTTGAGTAAATTCAATAATTGCTTCATACTCTAGCATGGGCTCTCCGCCAAAGAATGATATACTTACAACTTTATACCCCTTGGCATCAATCAATTGTTCTATGCATTTCAGTAGGCTGTCGTACGTTTCTGGTTGCATCCTATCATCGGAATGCTTTTCGTAGCAATATACGCATCTAAAATTACACTGCCTTGTCACAAATGGAATTATGGATAATTCAGTTTTTTGCCTTTCCATGAAATAAAAATTAACAAGGTTGGACTCATCTATATCTTCATCTACAACCATTCGCATGTTTTTTAGCACTTGATGGAATTCATTGCCATCATCAGTATCAAAAACCTGACCTTCATCTAGCGATTCAAGAAATTTAATTGAGTCGTCGCATTTTGCTTTTACTATCCCGCCAAATAGCGCATTGTGTATCAATGCTTTATTTGCTTTTGTGATAACATTCGCATATTTGCTTTTTTTCATATTCTGCATCCTCTCATATTAAAAATGCTCATCGTTGTTTGGGCGTCTACCCCAACATCCAAATTTTAAGTTCAGTTTCAGTCGGCAGTGTTGGTTTGTTCACTCGCTCCATACATATATCGAACACGCTTTTTATAAGTGGATAATACAGCTATATACCAGCTAAAACCCCTCATCGCAATCAACAGGCGGGGCAATGCTCCGGATAGAAACTTCCCCACAACAATCACTAACAAAACCCTGATTTATGTCTAAACTAAATGAGCCAATAGATAAAACAACAAGCAACGCAGTCACTACAATAAAGTTCGTATACTTCTTCATCGTCACACCCACCTTTTTGTTTTTGATGAAAGTAGTATAAAATAAAATATATTTCCACACTAGGCGGCATTTTTTGCCGTCATCTCTTGACAATAATCTACAAAAACTTGTATAGTTATGTCAAACATTGCCCCCCCCCCAAGGGATTTTGGAGGCTTTAAACATGCTAAACATCCATTCAAACAAAATTATTGGCGAAGCATTTAAAACCTTACGTGTACAAAAAGGATTTTCGCAAAGAAGGTTAATATACTCAAATGATAACCAACACATCTGCGATATAAGAACATTGCAGCGTTTTGAAAGCGGTATACATACCCTGCGTAAAGAAATATTGATTATGTTACTTGATAAGCTAGGCGTCTCTATCGAACAGTTTGCAGACCTTGTGCATAAAACAGCATATTCTAACTTCAACTCCGACTATACTATGCTTTGGGATTTGATTTCAGGGCAAAAATTTGATGAAGCCTATAGATTTTTTAAAGAAGTTAAAACGAAAGATTATTGCAATATAAGCAACCCCCTTATTGCACAGACTATGTTTTTAGTTGAAGGCATACTAACAAAACGTATACATAACGACCTTGAGAAAAGTACAAAGCTGTACTATCAAGCACTAGCTTTAACTGCAAAAGAAATATTTATATCCGGCAAAATCTTAAACTCAAATAAAATAGGCACCCGTACATTTTCTGTAACTGAGTACCGACTTCTTAGGGCAATAGCAATAGCGCATCTAGGGCTCGACGATTTGGTTACTGCAAAAGCAATTTTTGAGGCAATAATTGAATCTATGGAAAGCGACAAAACCCCCTATGAAATACGTAGGCAGATTATGTTAGGCACCTATTTCAACTATTCCAACTTATTACTAGAGCAAGAGCAATTTGAAGATGTTTTAACTGTTGCATGCAAAGGTTTAGAACTTTGCTATAGCATCAATGAGTTTGCCCTTTTAGGCAATTTCTTGGGCAACAAAGGGCTG
>Ga0123355_10020063_pt1 | contig 10658 bp, 4 predicted proteins | sample TergutEmb28metaG_3_FD_89872 | JGI IMG/M metagenome (GOLD analysis project Ga0123355, IMG submission 89872) | Embiratermes neotenicus P1 segment gut microbial communities from Petit-Saut dam, French Guiana - Emb289 P1 | ecosystem: Host-associated > Arthropoda: Insects > Digestive system > Gut ...
CGTTGCGCTAACCACGTGACACCCCTCTATCCGCAAAAGTTGGCAGTAACTTCGCCTACCGGCGGCGGCCGCTCTGTCGGTATGGTTCGCTCGCGGACTAAAGCCACGGAGTTTAGTTTTTTTTAGTTTTAGTTCCAGCTCAACTCACTTGAACTGAGTACTGTGTCTCACATTTTAAGTTGACACAAATGCAAACTCCTTTAACATTTCTTTTTACAAGGAAAATATTAACATTTTGCTGACTGGATTGCCCTTTAATTAAATGCCCCCAGTTCCCAGACACTTTAAACACTTCAAATGTTCAACCCCCCATAATATTCTTACAATTTGAATGTATAAGTGAAACTCCTGAACCCAGTACTGAAGAATATGCAGGCAGACAGTCTAGCATTTACTAATTGAGTGGTATATCTTAAACCAAGACAAGTTGTGATGCAGAACGATGCAGAATTTACAAATGCATCTCGTTTCACTTCTCCTCTTATGTGCAGCACACACCTTACACTGTTGGGTATGACACTACTTGCCCTTCCCACCAGCAACATTTTTGTCCTGTTTGTGTTTGTTAAAATCCCCGGAAAATCTGGTTGGGGAGTTCTGTTTAGGCCCCCTTGATGTTCATTGACTCTCTGGCAACTGCAGTTCATCAGAACTTGATTCACTTCAATTCTGGACTTCTGATATCTGAGGAAATTGCTACCTCTTGCAATAAGTTTTAGTATGTTATTTCTTGTTTGTGTCTAGTGTTCTGTACACAAAAATTCATTGAAGGGTGCACAGCTTAGCAGATAAATTTGGCCATTTGACAGTTTTCATCACATCTAAGTAATAACTGAGGTACTTGTCTGCCCTGTCTATGCCCTTCATGAATTTATTGCACTGAAAAACAGCATTAGGTTTCTCTATTTCCAGGTCAGTTTTGTCTTTCCTTCCTGTGTTCACTACTGTTGCATCATGGGTCATGCTTTTCATTTGCACAAGTCTTTGTGTGTCCACACTTGGACTATTATGTCACCTTTCCACAGACATCCATCTCCCCAGCAGGATTGGAACCTGCAATCCTAGCAAGTAAGTGGCCGCAGACCCATGCCTTAGACCGTGCAGCCACTGAGATCTAATTGAACACATATTAAATGGGTGAAAATGTGCACTGTGAAATTTTTGAGAATTAAAAGGGCAACACATATGTTAATCACAACCAAATATTTTGGTACTAAACTATTCCGACTCCTTAGGTAGAAAAACTTTGTAAGCAGGTACGTCTTAACAGGGTTTCACTGTACACAGCTGCTAAAGTACAACACTGCAATTATAAATTAAATTATGCTCTTGTAACAAAACATAGATGTAGTAGTACAGTCAATACAGTGATTACACAGTGGGCTGGCAGCTAGAAAACTGAGTTTTGATTTCTGGCATGGGACAGACTAGTTCAGGAGCCCACCCAACCACTTACTCATTCAGTACCAGGGTGTGATGCCTACTTTTCATCTTCATTTAGCATGAAAGGTTAAGACAACCTGGAGCTAGAGCTATACCTCCACAAAACGGTTGAAGATAACGGATTTACATTATGCCAATCCTTCATCTTAAGCAGTGTAAATGTGATGACATATCACCTGCAGAAGAAAGTACTGACAGAAGCTCCAACCCAGTTCATTGCGACGTTCCCTCTGGTCCCTAATCACTTCTTCAAATCTTATTAGAGTACGATTATAAGCAGCAAGGAGCAAGTGTCGAATCCTAGCCAGCAGTCCACGCCATGATTCTGCAGATCTTGATTCTGATCGAATAGGGTTGATCACAGACAAACACCTAGAGTATTAAACAAGATAACAGGTAACTTGACAGCTCCACACTACCAACATCTGTCCATGCTCAACATTTAATTTATGTTTAAATGCCTCTGGGGAAGAATGTGCATTGAACATGTTTGAGAACAGTACAATATGGGGAATATATGGACCCAGAAGAGAGAAAGTAACAGAGGCAAAGAGAAAACTGTAGATGATCTGTACTCTTAACAAATACAAGGAATATTTTTTACCATGTCCCTGAGCACAGCAGCTATTACAGAAGCATTATCATATATGAAGCCCATAATTCTTCAGAATTTAGCTTGCTTCCCTTCTGCTGTTCAACTTACATCACTTCAAACAAGAGTCTTGATGTGCCAGCCTCCTAAATCTAAGCCGGCCTTGTACCTTTTGAAAACATTTTTTACACATGATAAGCTTATTTTCATTTATTAATCATTTATCTTTGAAAATCACCCTTCAATTCTTGCAAAGGAAATGGCTTGTCCTGCAATATCTCTTCCATTGTTAAGTTCCTGAGTAATGGTTTTAGGATTAATATAACACTACGGTTGGAATTTGTTTGTTCAAACAACATAGAATCTATGAATCTGCATACACATAGACTCAAAGTAATGGCCAAGTACAGGAAGTTTGTTAAATGCATGGGAATTTATGTTACGGCCAATATTTATTATATAGGATTTGTACATTCCTATCTAATGTAAACCATACCTCAGAGAGAAAAGCAGTTACGTACTTTATTTTTTCCAGCATTCGACCTGTATTTGAAATTGTTCCACTGACCTGAATACTGTTCTTATAGTGGCAATATTAATGTTGGAAGTTTCTGACAAAAGATTCAGTGATATTTTTTCCATAATGCATGCAAGAACACCCTATGTTCAAACAAATACATTTCACAAGCACACACGTGTAAGAAGAAAAGACTAACGCATAAGTACCCATTCCAGCCACAAAAGTTCCTGCAACATACACACAATGACAGTCATCAAAGAAGCCCACACATGCCAAGGGCATAATTTTCTATGCCCAGGGACATGATAATTTGCTGTATGAGATGTTTAATTCAAGGATGGTATGACCGGAACGGCATGTGGCACGCACAGTAGAGAACAGAAAGGTGGATTTTAATGGGAAAACCTGAAGGAAAGAAGTATTTAAAAGACGTAGGCAGAGATGGGAAGATATTAAAATTCCTCTTATGGTAACAGGATAAGAGTTTTTGGATTGAATTTGTCTGGCCCAGAATAGGGATCAGTTGCAGGCTCTTGCAAATATGGTAATTTACCTTCAAATTCAATACAACACAGAGCACAAGGACTCTATCACATGCAGTTACAGTAGAATCCTGACTTAAGGTATCTCAGTTTAAGATTTTTCTGCACTCCGGGCTCATTTTTGTTGTCCAGGCCAAAGCCCCATACAAATAATTCATAATTCTCCTCAATTATAGGTTTCTCCTGCATTTAAAGACATGAAAATTCAGTCCCTAGATCAAACTGGAGCCTCAGTTTAGGGTTGGGGTTTACAACTTCAAAGTACAGGTTCTGTAAATAATGCCATAATTACACACAATGTAAGTGAAGTGATGTCAGAATTGTTGTGAACTATCACAACAGTGTATTATTGATTCTAACAGTTGGTGAGTACATGAATGTTCGAAAACCCTGTGGCAGGAGCCATTTACATATTAGCCACCACAAAATACATACCAAAATATATATATAAAATCGATTGAACATAACCATCATTAGGTTTAAATTCAGAGTGAATATAACGTTTTAGTAACAACTGTGGTAATCTTCTGCTCAATTCTGACAGTCATTTTAGATTTTTCTCAATTTAAGGTATAAAAAGCTTGTCTCCCAAGTGAATCTTAAATGGTGGGTTCTACTGCAGTAGTTTACCTGTCTCCATGTTTTGAAGCAAAATCGCTCCTTACTTTATCAAGAACTGTGGTTCTGGGCAACAATTTATTTGTCTTCTTAATATCATATGTTTCTACAAGAACAATCATCCAGTCTTGAATATTATGCTGGCTTAATGTTTTCAGCCAGGCTTCAATCTCATCACGCACTGTTGTCTTATATACATCCACATCCTGAAAACAATAATACACATAGTTCACAAAGGTAATCTAATTTCCTCTCCTTGGATGATAATTACAGCATCAGTAAATAACAAAATTACAACATGCCCACTAATTACCCACAATCAGCCAGATAATAGTCCTACAAGACAGGAGAAAGAGGCATGCATATGTAGATGATATTTCAGTACTGCTGAAAAATGACTTGAAAAACGATAATGACGTCCAATAATAAAAATGGCTCCTAAGGAAATAGGGTGCAATGGTATGGATCAGATTCACATGGATCAGGACAGGGTCCAGTTAAGACTTGGAGGCAAAAGGCAAATAATACAGAAGAGCGGGCTTCTGTTATAAACAAAGTCATGGTTGGGATAGGGCTGTACAGCCAAGGAGATAGTTACGTATGTACTACATATCAGAAGGACATATCAATTACACATACATGACACAACAATAATCTTTAAATATCTGTAACAATAATGTAACTTTTATTATTACATTAGTTACTAATAAGTTATTATTTTTTGCCTATTCTGATGTTTAAAATCAATGCCACTAAGCCAGGGAGCTGATACAATGACAATCCAAAGTACTTTTAAATAACTTATATAACAAATAAACAAAATGCAAACAAACACTGGCAGCAGAGTCTGAAGGTGAAACCAAAGCCTGCCACTGCACATGATCCGGAACTAGTCTGATTCCATTTCCCCACGATAAATCTGATGTTAACTTCACATCCCATTTCCAGTCTACAAAGATGACACTTTCTAAGTGGCTCTCTCATCAAAATTCAGTATGCATCAACCTATAACTCTAAGAGAAATTCAGGATGTGTCATGTTGCCTTCTAGCACTGTTCCCACCTCACAAGTTCAAACATAATATCAATGATGACAGTAAATTAAGCAGTAATAACACCAACAAGTTAACCTCTTTAATCTTGCACAGCTGTCTGGAATATGTTACAGAACTGAGCAAACTTAAATTTTTATGGTGCACACAGTATTTAGTTCAGAAGTGATTTGTTACAAATCATAAGTTCCTTCTGTAATTATAAAATAATTATCTGTCATTAACTGAAATGGCTGTGGATGAAAATAATGCATTAGGTGAAATAGGTTCTGTTATATTTTAAAACTTGTACTGTGCATCTTTCATTATTAAATAATAATAATAATAATAATAAAAAGGTTACTGTATAATTATTTTCACATTTTATGGTTTGTCAGTGACAATCCACTCCTATAATGATTAAACAGTGTATAACATAACAGGTTCTAACAGAAAACGAATGTGATCACTAAAGGGCAGATAATTATAACACTCACAAGAATGTACATACCACACACTCTGTCCAGAAAATATGAAGTACTGGTTGATTAATTAAATGCCAATCTCCTTGTTCAGGAAGGATGTCCTTGTTGAAGGGAATGAAGGATGCTTCAACATGAACAGATTTGACGGCCCTTCCATACGATCTCCTCCATTCAGTAGGATCTTGAGGCAACGCCTGCACTAAGGAAGACTCTAAACTTGAAAAGAGAGCTGTATCGCCTGCACCTACAACAAATTAGCAATAATATCGCGCTTCACATTTCTTGCTATTTCTGAACGTAACCTCTTGTACGACCGTAAGACACAAAATACACATATGACATAAAATTGGTTTACTTACATGTTATTATTGGTTTGCAGTCCATAATACAAAATTTTTCAACTGCTGTAATATCATTGCTATTCATTTCCTCCACAAAGGACACGAGCCTACTTTTCGAAAATTCTCCCTCCACACGTCACTTTTATCATAGTTTGCTCGGTTCTTCATGTCATGCCAAACTGGGCATGACAATATAAAATCATTACCGTAAAACTCACAGGTATCAATTCGAGGAATTAAAGTATTAGCGTGTTATTTCTTATTACACAACACTACGCTTCTACTTTCCTAACATAAATCGAACTGTTGACCAGTCATTACCGTGACGTGCCCCATCTTGAAACAACTTCGATTTCAGGATCGATTGCTATGGGATCCAAACTGATCACAGAGAATTACCTTCAGTGCAATATAAATTTCCCGCAAAAGTGTGCGCTTACGATTAAGGGTAGGCAGAGATGGGGCAAGAAAAACAAACAATGAAGAAGTTAGATCAAAGTAAAATTCTTGTATTTTGATTCGCCTCGACATTGTACTACTACAGACAGAATCAGTGCTGCCAAGTTCTACCGAACCAATCAACTTAGCCATAGATTACAACTTTTGATGCCAGGTGCCGTGAAGTCAACGAACGCCATTCCTACCGGTAGATGGCAGGGAGCATTAAAATGAAAACGTGAATACTACCGTCAAAAACTTTTAGCTAAGCCCAACCAAACCAAAGTACGAGTATATGAGGGCACCAGTGCCAAAAAAAAAAAAAAAAAACCGCCAAACCACTTCCTGCGGAGTGGCGACTTCACACGCTTCGCGGACTGGCGCTTCATCCATCGAGCGCTACTGGAGTGTGTCCACTGAATGGGAGTCGATTCGACAACATAAAAAGGAAATGCCGCAGATATTGCCATGCGACAGAGACCCTACCTCACGGCCTATGCCATTGCAAACCAAATTTCGTGTCCATAACAAAGCGCCACAATGCCATCCAAGACAGACTGGTAAGGGCGTTTAATGCTTCGACCTCCACTACCGTCAGAATCAACCAGGCGGTACCTGGTCTTGATGGGTCTTTCCGACCGGACTTCGTCGCAGTCAACGAAACATGCAAGACGGTTGCTACCATAGACGTCACCATGCCATTTGAGAACAGATATGCTGCCTACCAGGCTGCAAGACAAGAGAAACAAAAGAAATATCCCCCCTTGGCGAAGCACTACAATCGGGAGGGATATAGTGTATTCATTGATGCTTTCATCGTCGGTGCGCTTGGTGGATGGGACCCAGCCAATGAGAGAATCATTAACCACTTAAAATTGGGGCAGAATTATTGCCGACTAATAAAAGAACTGATGGTCTCGGATGCTATCCGATGGAGCCGCGACATCTTCATCGAGCATCTTTCGGAAGTAAGACAGTACCAGGAGGACACAGGCGGTACCCTATCAGGATAGTGCTAACCAGTTGAACAATCCGTAATTAAGCCTTTCAGTTGTAACTATCATTGTGTACGTGTGGTAATAGGCTTCACTTTCTCGTCTTCTAGTTGCATGACTGCCGAACTTAAACAATTACACATTACTCTGTTCCTTACCATGCCCATATCACTATATACTCTGCGCGAACAAATTGTGATTGACATATCTAATTGCTTCAGTGCTAGTGACAGGTGTTAAGGTGGCTTGCATTGATTGTGTGAACGAGTCATGATGAAAGCCAACACGGGCATTAATGGGAAGTAGTGTTTTTTAATCTTTTGGTGTTATAACTGTTCTGTAATTGATATAATCTTGTGCAATCATATCCGTGTTGGTAATCCTGTACAATCATATCAGTGTTGGCGAGTGGTATAAGAGATTTGTTACTTTGCTTCCATAGGTGTGGTTATTTAATGCCTGCACCAACTACATGCATGCAAAAGCCAAAATCTGGTATCACTGGAATTCATTATTGTAACCAATATATGTGTTTTTTAAAACATTTTCTAAATAAAATTTCATCTATTCTTATTAGTTTTTGAATTTGCTTCCGTTTTCCTGAAGAAAAACCTTCTGCATACTGAAGGGCATAAATTCTACAATCTGTTATTATCAGTTTAATATTTGATACGTCCCGCATTGCGGGACCACAATATTAAACTGATTTTTGAAAAATGGTGAAGTGCTAGGGGCTTGCTCCACCCACGTCAGGGGTTGGCCCGGTGTTGCAGTACCTCCGGATCGGCCCACCTTGTCTATCTCATTGTACGGTTTATAGAAATGTAGTAAATATTACATTAACGTGAATTCAGACTAAGAAGGGCAGTACACCAAAAGTACCACCTCAGACGGATTTCACAGATTGTGGAGTCTGTGTCTTCCAATATGTGGAGAGTTTCTTCCAAGAAAACGGGAGGAAATTAAAAAAAAACTGATAAGAACAGAGACTACACTTTCGTCTTAGCCAAAAGGCCGAGAAGCAATGCCGACGTCTATCGTCGCGACGCTTACATATATTTTTGACACTTCCTTTCAGTGGGTAATAACTACAAGTGTAACATTCGGACCCTATTACACTTTTAGCGTAAATTAACGCTTCCTTAAGCTACAAACATGGTGCAGTGTCCAATTATTTTCCACATGTGTACAACAGACCTTCATTATTTCATGTCCATTATTCTAAATTATTAAATTCTGGTTTTAATGCTCGCTGTCCTCTACTGGCAGGATTGGCGTTCGTAGACTTCACGGCACCCTGCAACAAAATGGATACGTGGCTGAATAACTCTCTCTCTCTCTCTCTCTCCCTCTCCCCCCCCCTCCTCGCGTTTGGATGGATTTATAGCCGTATACCGAAACTGATGTATTCTTCATATCCCAAAACCTAAGCGTGCTTCAATTCGAGCTCGAAGTCCAAGATTTAGAGACAGAAATTCACCCATCACTTCCTTGCAGAAAATTTCTTTCTACACATGAGACAAGTAGCTCAGGGAGTACGTAAATCCTCAATTACAAGGAAGCATGGCAAGCTAAACCAGGAAAACGCACCTGCAACCAGACTCAGGAATGTTCAACTTTACATGCCCTTATTAACGAAGAGAATACTTTAGTCTATGCAAGTCTTTGGGACACTGAGTATAACATTAAGGCACACTGAACAGTCATTCATACACCAACTTTCATAAGATTACTTGAAGTCGATTAATACCACATTTCTAGGCCTAACGTGACCATCATATGGAACCCCTACTTAAAAAGAAATCTGATATAATGCCTACAAAAGTACAATTCTCCTAGGAAAATGCATATCATATTCTTTAAAAAATAAAACAGCAAGTTCCAATGAATTCTTTCTTAAAAATTTAATCATATATACAAAATCTTGTAACACGTCACATCACAGTGAAAAAAAAAGCATTGAAACATATTCGCTGGACCGATTCCAGAGATCCTGCAATTCCGGGCCAACCTGCCAATACAAGTGGACCAAGTTCCTCTGTCACTTTCTAGATATTAGTTTCATACACTTGTCCTAGGACGTCCTACACTGGTGGTTCCGACCTTTCACACAATCATTCCTCCGCACTTTCTGGTACTCTACAATGCAGCAAAGTCCCTACAGATTACACACGTAACGATGCATATCGAAAATAATTTCGCCGCCTCCCTGCAGGCCCCAGAGAAGAGGAGCACAAAATACGTTTCACTTGGCGATCACTTCAGGAAGACAGCCTAGACTGAAGTAGATAAGCCTTTACAGACGAAGCGCAGACTGCTTTATTTAAATGGCCAGTTAAGTAACTATATCGGTGTCGTAGAAATATTAGTAAGTCTCTGTTTTAACCCTTTACAGACGAAGCGCAGACCGCTTTATTTAAAGGCCCTGTCCGTACCGTGTAGTAAACACTTTTCGTTTCGGTTATAAAACCCAATCAGTTTATGTTGTAAGTGGCAAAAGTCGCTGTTTGTTCTGAGATAAATACAAAACACATAAATACAGTGTGGGCAGAGCGTACAGTTGTTGAATGTTAAACTGTTGGTGCATCATGTAACCAATAGGCTTTAAAAGGTTAAGTGGGTCGGCCTCGGATGTACTGCTGTGCCAATTCAACACTTGAATTATGTGGCTCCAGCCCTTACCAGTCAGTGGTTTAAAAAATGATTGTAGATAATGTTCGTGCGACACAGGATGTAACACATATTAGTTGGATGAGAACAGATTACATTTTATTTAATAATATTTCTAAATAAATTTAAGTGGACACCAAAGGACAACTTACACATCACTACACATGCATGATTTGTGGGTTCGGAGAAGTGTTAGTGGCAACCGGTAGTACCTCACTGGGCCTCACACAACAAACATAAATCATATGTCCAGCAGGGGCTGGATGCAAACAATGGCATTTCGATAGTTGTAATCAAAAGGCATTGAGACTTTTTTAATGTTTGCCATCCCGAAGTGTTTAACACACATATAAATATACAATGGTCCCACAGCGCATTTTTAGACATTTTAAGTAAGGATATATTTTCTTAGAAGGCCCTGAAGATGATTCTGTAAGAATCGAAACATGTTGCCCTGGTACAATAATAAACATAATAAAATTTAGTTGTGTTTGACTGACACATCGCTGTATATTTATACAGGCATTGAGACGCTTAAGAATGATACAGCATGCTATAGAACAAGTGAACTTCCCGAACGCAATAACACAGCAGACAATTTAGCACTATTTAACTGGTCCTACAAAAACCCTATCACCATTTTATTCTGCCGCATCGAGTTACTCATATAAATAAATTGCATATATGAAACCAATAATAACATTCTAAATCACAATATTATATACACACAACGGTAGAGATATCACTCCGACATGTTTCGGCACCAATATTCCAACTTCAAGGAGAAACTGTCCCAAGGATAAACGCAGCTACACTTGATGTGATAAAGGTAAGGTAAAGCAGTCCCATTACAGGCCTGGAGTGGCCCAGAGGGTTCCAGGAAGTTAAGGTTCCCAGATTTCATGACAACGGCACAGGATGGTGGTAAGTTTGTCAGCCTTACGCACCGGATGCCTTTACCCCAGGAAATGCTCTTGGTACTAA
>Ga0123355_10020064_pt1 | contig 10658 bp, 10 predicted proteins | sample TergutEmb28metaG_3_FD_89872 | JGI IMG/M metagenome (GOLD analysis project Ga0123355, IMG submission 89872) | Embiratermes neotenicus P1 segment gut microbial communities from Petit-Saut dam, French Guiana - Emb289 P1 | ecosystem: Host-associated > Arthropoda: Insects > Digestive system > Gut ...
CTAATACATTGATTCTTTTCTTTGTCTAGTTTTGTTATTCCAAGTAAGTGTCTCAAAAATTTCATCTGTGCTGCTTCTAAACGTTGTTCCTCTCTTTTCTTCAGTACCCAAGCTTCACTTCCATATTTCAATGCTGCTTTAGCTGTAATGTTGTGAATTCTTAACTTTGTTTCTTTGTTCATTTTTTTTCCAAAATGTCTCCGTATAGCTCCTTTTATTTTGTTATATGTTTGCAATTTATCTTCTAAATCACTTCCGTATTCTGATATGCGATACCCCAAGTATTTAAAGTTTTGTTCCAAAAATAAATGTGAGAAATTAGTGCGTCTAGTTGGTTTTATTACAAGAATGCAGAAACTATGCTATATGAATGCTGGATGACTAAGGCAATAATAGAGACGCTCACTTATGATATTTAACAGTTACCGCTATTTCATGGCAACAATCTGTAAACGAAAGAGCTTCAACTTTCCGTTCCGTCTACATTATTTGTCTTCTTACGTATCACAAAAGACATCGACTTTGGCCTTATACTACAAATATGTTTTTTTAACGAGACTTAAAATGCTTACTGTGCTGTACGAACTGACTGTTTCAATAAAGCATTACTTTCCCTCAAGATTTATGGTAAGTAGTCATTTGTTTTGCATTGAATAGGCATGCAAATAAAATAACAAAACTTTCTTTGATGAGTTTGCAAATACTGTTAGTTTTATCCATTTCATATCTCATAGTTAAAGGGATGGGCGATTATAGATCGATTACCGTTGGGGCTGCCGATTGTCTGTTTGCGCCACTCTTTTCGGGTCGGAGTTGGAACTTATCAGACTTATTCAAAGTTATTTGTTCCCGGAGATTTCAAGCGGTCCGAGCATAATGCTAATCGTTCACAAAAGGTTAGGAGTACGTGAATTTTATGTTCACACTCCTTATATTAAGAGTGAACAAATTTTCCAAATGCCTAGGAATTGGCGGAAAATTTTAGGGGCCAGAAGGATGTCATGAAACAAGTGCCGGTACTGACGGCCCAACAATATTAGGGGACTGCTTAAAAAAATTAGTAGTCCAGAAGTCCCTTAGAATCTGTACACCTCTGACTTACAAGTTTTCATGGTTCTGTGCTAACATGACTTTACATTTGCTTTATTGTAAATATTGGAGCCTATGTCAGGGCGTTCTTTCGCACCGCCTATATTTCAACACTAAACAATCTAGAAAAACTGTCATTATATCAAGGAGTTGCGTTGACGGGTGACTACTGTGTTTCCAGGACTGAAACAAAAGTTTGTTCTTTTTTTGTCTATAAAAAGTGGGCGCTTTTCGGACTACGGCCTCCCCCTTTCCGGAGTTGGGAGACCATTCTGTTTATATTAGCCCCACACCAACCCCTAACCTGGTGGACAAGGGTACCTCTCCCCGTCGTGTACTTTGTTCAGAAACTTTTCTGCCTGTGTGCCTCTAATAGCGTCTAAGCTAAAGGCGGCATTGGTTGAAACAAAATCCCGGCGGCACAAAATTTTAAACTGTTCGGTAAGTGGAAGCAGGTTGACTCGGCCGCGCGCGACACATTTATATCGAGAAGAAATAGATAAATTCGTCCCAGAATATGACAGATGCTCCAGTTTGGTGGTGAATGCTTGGAAAAGTAGCGGGACAGATTTGAATAGATAGAATTAAATTTGAACTGTTACTCTTAGAACTAAAATTAAGTAACACAAAATATACGCGGTCTAAACTTGTTTCTTGACCGACCCTTTCATTTGTATCCAGATATATCCGGTGTTAAAACTACTACAGGGAATGTAACGGCATCTCGTTGTTCCACATTGAAGCCTTAACATGTTTGCTCTTTGTGCACATTTGCAACACGCAACAATATTGAGGGATATACGCAGTAACCTAAAGTGGACCGTTTCACTTTCTCCGGTCACAGAGCAAGGCACAGCATCCGGACCGTGGCTGGCCGTCCGGTTTCTTCGTGTGGTCCGCGGAAACATTGAAAGCACTCCATGTGGGGAGGCCAGTGCAGCCTCAGGCTCAGAAGAGAGCGTCATGGCAACGAACACGTTCGAGAGGCTGTTAGACCGCTACAATTCGTTCTGCGTTCACTCTTTGTATCTCTCACTTGGTGTCTCCCTCACTAATTTATTTAACGGTTCTTCTTAATCTTCAAGAATGATAAGACATCTTTGGAAATGAGCTGTGGAAATACCAAGATGATTAGCTCAGGGGTAGGCCTTTGAATTACATCCGGAAAGTGTGCGGTTTGAAGCTATTCGGGACAACGACTTACGCAAGAATTTATGTGACTTCTCCTCATTCTTTCCAGGCAGATATCTGGCTATCACCTGAATCAGACTGGAATTAGATTAGCTCAGTATGTATACTTACAAGGATACGGGCTGGACAGCCTCGAAATTCTGGTTCAACTCCAGACAACGACAAGATATTGCCCTCCCCTCCAAAGTGTCCGGGTCGACTAGTTGAGTCCTTCCACCCTTCCAGTCAACAGGTGCCGAGGGGCAATTCCCTGTGAATGTATCGGCCAGAATGTGCAACTCACCACTCATCTCTACTAGTGTCAAGTTAAAGGATGCGTGTTGCCCTTCTCTCTCCATTGTGCTGCCATGACGTGCGAGGGGAGATATGACTTTTACTGCAAGGAGGTCAACCGTTCCTTGCACGAACTTTCTGGTTTATTGTCCGCTAGTAAATCCATTATTCGATGCTTCATACCACGAGGTTTTGAGAGTTCCTTTAAGTGGGGCGTAGGATAAATAAATAAAAACAAATAAATAAATAAAGTGGGGACCGCGGTAGCACAGTGGTTAAGGTGCTGTGCTACAAATCGGAAGGTCGCTGGATCGATCCCAACTGGTGTTATTGGAATTTTTCATTGATATCAAATCCTTCCGATCACACTATGGCCCTGGGGTCGACTCAACCTCTAGCAGAAATGAGTACCAGGAGCATTTCCTGCGGGTAAAGGCGGCCGGTGCGTAGGGCTGACAACCTTACCACCATCCTGTGCCGCTGTCACGAAATCTGGGAACCTTAACTTCCTGGAACCCACTGGGCCACTCCAGGCCTGTAACGGGACTGCTTTACCCTTTTTTAAATATAAAAATAAATGCAACTAAATTTATCACTTCCCAAGTCATGAAAAACTGAATGGAGGTAAGTGACCAGCCTCAAACTCTGGCCGTTTTACTCCCGGAAAGAACCACAAAGGCTGGGTGGGCCCTAGACCTTTTGTGAAGACTCCTGGAGAAGTTAAATTTTCTTGCAATTGCCAGGACCCGAAACCCGGACCGTCCAGCCTGTAGCCCAATAAATATACTGACTGAGCTATCCCAATGCCGAAATGAATGAATCAATACGGCAAGAAACGGGACGGGATTAGGACGTTTGAAATCGGGTCAAATAGCGAAAATCGTCGGCTAGTATAGCCCATTTTCTAACCCGTATTCGATAGACGGGCTTTTAGAATGAAGTATGCGACTCGTACTGCAACGAGACCTTTAGAATACTGACCGTGTGCCGGCTACACTGAAGTTTATCGAGGACATTCCTAGTCTCACGAAGTGCCACTCGCCTTTTATCCCATTCCATTAATCACAGTTGACGTAGTCATGCAGTACACTGGTGTTGTACAGCCATGTCAACAGCCTGCAGTCGCACAATTCGTAAAGAAGCAGACGGCGTGCACTGCAGAACGAACTGCTTCTTTTGTCTGCCGTTAGGCTTATCGCATATTCAACCGTGACAACAGAGATAGACCTCAGGCCGTCTGTCTGACTTCATAAATTGGTGCTAACCTACATATGTCTTTGTCATATAAGAATGAAAACAAACTAAACAAAACCGGTGACTCTTTAGATTGTCTAACAGACCGTCAACAAATAGGATGGCCGAAATGAGAGTCTGCTTTGTGTCGCCTGTACGTGTTGAAAAGCTTTGAAGCATTTATATGGCTTAGCACCTGCTGGACTATCAGCTTTCGGACCTAAAGGATAGGAAGTGACGGAAGAATTTCGGTCTTCTGTACTACCCTGAAAATAAATGTTGGCAGGTTCCATCGAAACGTTAGTGTTTATATGCCACATTACCCGTCGTCATATTTCAAGAGACATTCGTTTCAATGCCTTATGGCCGGTCCCGGTGGCTGGACTGTCTACGACGTGGGTCTGCGACTGTTCGCTTGCTGGGATTACGGGTTCGAATCCCACCGTGAACATGGCTGTGTCTCTTATGAGTGTTGTGTGTCTTAAGGTAGAGTCTCTTAGACGGGCTGTTCATCTATACAATGGAGTTCCACCGAGTGTGTTGTGTTTGAGTGTGATAGTGAAGCCTTTACAATGAGGTGGCCCTGGCCCACTGTGGGTTGTTGTGCCATGAATATACATAATGACAGAAACTCCTGTAGGCTGTCTAAAGGAGAGCTCTGACCCAGATGGTTCATGTCGCTGCATTCGTCGCTGCGGATCGTCAATCACGTCTTTCATAAATAGGAATTCATTTCCTTCGTAACAGGTGAAGAAGACTGCGACCAGCCCTTGTAGGGCAAGCGGTGTTTGTGTCAGTGATGACACTGAACCTCTTTCTTACGCTTTACTTGTCATATTTTTTTATGTAAACACTGGCATTTTTTTGTGTTAAGACGAAGTTGTATAATCCTTGCTGCGTCGAGTGGAGAGATGATAAAAACGAACAATTCCTCAACACTTCCTGGATTTATGTCAGTAGGTTTACAGTCTTCCTGTCGCTTATTGGAAGATGATTAAAAAAATGGCAATAGAATTACACAATTACACTGACACATGTGTTTGAATATCTGCCTTCATCCCGTTCAGGTTAAAACCGAAGGTGTTTGAACATCTACCGTCGTCCTGTTCAGGTTAACACCGAAGGTGATTGAACATCTACCGTCGTCCCGCTCAGGTTAAAATCGAAGGTGTCTGAACATCTACAGTCGTCCCGTTCAGGTTAAAACCGAAGGTGTTTGAACATCTACCGTGGTCCCGCTCAGGTTAAAAAGGAAGGTGTTTGAACATCTGCCGTCGTCCCGTTCAGGTTAAAATCGAAGGTGTTTGAACATCTACCGTCGTCCCGTTCAATTTAAAATCGAAGGTGTTTGAACATCTACCGTCGTCCCGTTCAGGTTAAAATCGAAGGTGTTTGAACATCTACCGTCGTCCCGTTCAAGTTAAAATCGAAGGTGTTTGAACATCTACCGTCGTCCCGTTCAGGTTAAAATCGAAGGTGTTTGAACATCTGCAATACAGTCACGTTGTATTTTTGCAACAATTATACTTCCTATTACAAGCGTTTGGGATCCCACAATGCACAATGGACATTGTTAACCTTGGATCTGTACTTTAAAGGGCCTAAAGATGACTCAAAAGAGACGAAACATGTCGCCCAAAAATATTTCATGTAATAAAAAACTGCTGTGTTTGACTGACACGTTGTGCTGTATATGTAAGAAGTGAAAACTGACGGAACAATCGCTAACAATAAAGCCAACATCATAATAAGTGATAATGAAAAAAATTACGTGTACATTAATAGGCATTGTAATTTCAGGAGATAGAAAAGTGATTCAAGAAATAAGTCGAAAATATTTTAAAACACAACAATCTAACAGTAGAAGTAGAGCTATGTGGAATGTGAAAATAAAATTGATACCGGTAATAATGAGGGGCAACAGGAACAACCTTAAAATCTTCCAAAAAAATATCTGTACAACGTCCTTGGAAACGAAGAAGACAGAGACCTACGAAAAACAGCTGCACTGAGCACTGCAAATATATTTTGGGGAGTACTAATGTAAAGGTACAAAAGGTTTATCGTGGGAAATAATATTACATGTAGTACGTACTGTAAATATATAACAGCTGCAGCGTTGTGTACCCTAGAAATGTGGTTTGTTTAAGCTATATAGTTTTAAATACTCTGTATAAAGGTGGTGACAAATAACAACAACAATAATAATAATAATAATAATAATACATGTTAGAGTTGAGTAAAGAGAGGCCAGCTTGATGTCACTTGCTGTATTATTTCTTTATTTAATGCTCAACACGTTTCGGATGCTAATACATCCATTTTCAAGAGCTTGCGACTTATGTGCTGAGTTATTTCATGGGTTGTATTGATCTGGTTCGATGTGTTTTGGTGTTACGTTGTGGTATGGCTGTGGTGGGGTGGTATCCGTATGGGATGGAGGATGGATGTATTAACATCCGAAACATGTTGAGCATTAAATAAAGAAATAATAAAGAAAGTGACATCAAGTTGATCTCTCTTTACTCAACTATCAAGATGATGTACTGTCCAATAAGCATAAGATTCACATGTTAGAGTGTGTGCACAACTACACTTCAACATTTGCAAGGAAACAGGGGTACAATTGGACAAAAAACACTGGTATGAACATGTGCCAAAATCACTAGAAACAAGTCAAGGAGGCAAGGTAACCATATTGTGGAATCAACAAGTACAAAATGACAGAACTATCCGCAACAACAAACTAGATATTGTAATCCGTGATAATGGCAAGGGAACATGTGTATTAATAGACGTTGCAATCTCAGGAGACAGAAATGTGATTAAAAAAGAAGCCGAGAAGATTCTAAAATATAAAGACATTACAATAGAAATACAGCGCATGTGGAATGTAAAAACAAAGGTGATACCAGTAATAATAGGGGCGACTGGGATTATTTCAAAGTCATTTAGAGAATATGTGAGCAACATGCCAGGAAAACATGAAGTTAAGGAACTACAGAAAACAGCCATATTGGGCACTGCACACATATTTCGGAAAGTACTAATGTAAAAATACAATAGATTAAACACTGAAACTAATGATGTAAGCATCATGAATAATAACACAGAATAGCTGCAACATTGTATTCCCTAGGGATATGGTTTGTCTCAGGAATATAAGTATAAATACCCTGCATAAAGCAGATGATGAATATGATGTTGATGATGATGATAATGATAATGATAATGATAATAATGAAAGCCCTTTCTAATTCTCCTGTTCTTATAACTATTTGTGTCAATTCAAATCGATAAAATTTAAACCCATATGAACAACGTCTGCTTAGTCTTTAAATGTGGAATACTTAAAATTTCTCGCTATGAAGTCCTGAACATACTTGTAAGTAATATCATGGCGTACACCTGGAAGTACTGAGGAAAACCTCGAAATATGTCAGTTAAGGTGACGTGTAGCTTGACTAATATTCGTGCGGATGTTACGCAACTACAGCTGTATGCTAAGTGGAGATACCAATCTGCATGGCGTCACCCCCTGCCCTTCTTTGATGTCACTGAATATGGAGACAGCAAGTTCCAGAATTCTCGAAAGTGTATTTTACTCATAAATCGTGTTACTGTGTGAACTTTAGCTAAAACGTCTTCCCCTGTCTCTACGTAATGCGATAGAACGAACAGGTACATTGCTTATGAAAGAGCAATTTGCCATAACTCACGTTACAAAATTTTACAGAAGACAGAGAAAACATGACCGACCTTCAGCAGACCAATACTTAAGCATGTTATTATCTACGAAATTGTAAGGACAGGCAATTAGTTTTGTGGACACAACATTTTGACAGAGGGTGTGTTTGTAACCCTACTGTCTAGTAATGCGGGAAACTGTTGGACGAATTGTGCGGGTTACGACAAATTGCCGTTCCATGAGCGGTAGGTTCATAACTATTCATCATAATCTGCTTATCTGCACTGATGCTTAGCTTCGTAAATAAGAATTTTGTAACCCCGGTGATTCTGTCACAAATAATTTTTTTGAAAGTACTTGTCCGACTTATGTATCACCTCTTGATGCTTATCCGGCCACCAGAGCCCTAAGTGTCTGTATATAAGAATTTAGTCACTATGTATAATAAAGTGCATACAGTTTTCATACAGCGAGCTACACAGAACTCACGTGCTTCTTAAACTTATTCCATTTCATGCACATTTTCATTGTAATGTGCAGCCCCGTCTTCCTGCTATAAATTCTGATTTTTTTGGTCTAATTTTTGTTTTTGTTTTTTATCAGAAACAACTGAGCACATCAAAGTACGTAAGTACCGTAACAACCTTATCGACGAAAAATTCCATTTCATCACTTTCTGGGACAATGAACAGGGACCAGGTTACTCACCTTCTATTCACGTCTTGTCCAAGATCAGTAAAGAAATATTTATTGCAGACAAACTTACTTAAGAAAGTGATTAAAAAAAACAGCACTACTGTTACCAATAATATCTTTCCTGGCGTCGCCTGCAGGAGAGAGTCTGAACGTTAGGAACTCCATATTTGGAAGATAAATTGAAATGCATCCATTTAAGTTTTTCCTGGCCTCGCCATTAAACCGTATAGAAGGAGTGCATTGATAGAGGCGCCTCGTTTTTAACCTCAGCGCTATTAGAGGTTAGTGGTCAAATTCATGGTTCGGTCGCTTTACCCTGGGAATGAACCCCAGTGCCAATTAAATAGGAGGGTGGGTGGATCTGAAAGACATCTATACGATTTGGAGAAGAGAAAAATATTTTGCGTGAGAAAGACTAAGAAGTTGCACACTTTTTGACGTTCAGGTGAGCGTGAATCGTGATAAAATCTTATAGTAAAACCAACTGGATGCACTAATTTCTCAAATTTATTTTTGGAATAGAACTCTACATGTTTCGGACGGTATCTCTGTCCATCATCAGGAGTCTAGCACTGTACACACAGCAATTCATACAGGGTATGCTGACTGCTTGCTAGCAAACAGTCAGCATAACCTGTATGACATATACCTATTGTTGTGTGTACAGTGTTAGACTCCTGATGATGGACAGATATACTGTCCGAAACATGTAGAGTTCTATTCCAAAAATTAATTTGAGAAATTAGTGCGTCTCGTTGGTTTTATTATAAGAATAGATCACGATGCACGGTCACCTGAACGTCAAAAAATTGTTCATCATCAGGAGGTCTGTACAAGCAGCTTACAGTTTGTTTCCCCATACATTTTATGAGGAGTCTATTCGCTATTGTTGGTCTTCTTCACTTATGTGTATCACGATGCACGGTTCAGAAGAATGTAAAAAAAAAAAATCTTCCTGCCGGTATTCGAAACCCAGCCTAGTCAGTACACTGAGCTATCCCGGTGTTAAATGTATCCACTCAATTATTTCGTCTGGATGTCTTACAACATTAATATATACAGTGTTTTTTTCCCCGGGTTTAGGTAAGCACCACAGTATGAAGGCGTATGGTGGAGTGGAGGTAACCCTTTACTTATTGTTAACGTTGCCGGCCGCTTTATCCCAAGGCGGTTTCCCTGATTGGGATTGAATAGTTCAAGTTCTTTCGCAGCCGGTTTGAACTTTTGAGTAAAAAACTAATTCAATGCGCCTGGATCGAATCTAGATTCTTTGGCCATTCAGCACGTAGTGTAATTCATATATTGAGTGAGCTGTATTGTTAAAATTTACGTGCTTGAATTTGTGAAGCCACCAGTAGCTCACCCGCTCACATTTGTAATTTGATTAAAGTGGGCCGGTAGCTCAGTCGGTATAGCGACTGACTACGGGCTGGACGGTTCGGGATCGAATCCCGGTGGGGACGAGATTTTCCGCCCGTCCAGGCCGGATCTGTGGCCCACCCAACCTCCTGTAAAAGGAGTACCGGGTCTTTCCCGGGGGTAAAGTACGGCCGGGGCGTGCTGCTGACCCTTCACCCCCTTCTAGTGCCGCGGTCATGGAAGAGTAGAGCTATACCTCTATCCACCCTCTGGGCCGCGCCGGGCCTGTAACGGGGTCACTTTACCTTTAAACAGGCATTAATATTCTATGAATACAGGAGGGGGGGGGATAACCTCCAGTAGACACAAATAGGAGAGTGACTTGACCCCATTCAGTCCGAAATCTTTGCAGAAGAGCAAAGTCTCTTGCTGCTACCGGCAATCAAACCACGATATCTCAGTTGTGCAGCCCCTATCCTGGTTATTGCACCGCATATGCAGATAATGTCGTGGTGTCAGCGTGTGTACACATCACTTGATAAAATGAGTTTCATCTCCTTGTAGGAACAGTTTCACGTCACCGCCTGCGTTCAAGTCTCCAGAGCTGACCGCAATGTTAACACTGGCTTAGTGGGTTTGAAAGCTGGTGAAAGCAGACGAGATTTCTGTACTAGCCCTGATATGGTGCCATAACAAACCACGGCACATACAAATAAAGTATTTTATATTTCGAACTCCGTATTTTAAACAGGCCCATTGTAAAATAAATATTCAAGCTTGTTCATTAATCGACACGGCGTAACGCCTTTACTAGGGCCACTGTGGCAAACTAAAATCTTGTATAATTATGGCTTTCATGTCTACGATTTTGAATTTTGACATAATTTGTCTGGTTATAGCTAGATTTGATATGAACGTCGTACTTTTTCTTTAATTTCCAGCCACAACGGAGGCGTGAGATTCTGAGGTGAGAGCGATAATTAATTTAAGATCCTGAAGTGGTGTATAGTAACACTCCTTCCAAAATGGTGTATAGTAACACTCCATCCAAAATGGTGTATAGTAACACTCCTTCCAAAATGGTGTTTAGTAACACTCCTTCCAAAATGGTGTATAGTAACACTCCTTA
>Ga0123355_10020065_pt1 | contig 10658 bp, 8 predicted proteins | sample TergutEmb28metaG_3_FD_89872 | JGI IMG/M metagenome (GOLD analysis project Ga0123355, IMG submission 89872) | Embiratermes neotenicus P1 segment gut microbial communities from Petit-Saut dam, French Guiana - Emb289 P1 | ecosystem: Host-associated > Arthropoda: Insects > Digestive system > Gut ...
AGGCGGCTTGCGAAAAGCCGTGTCGGCGAAATATGGCGTGGATGGCAATGCTGCGACGCCAAAGCGTCCGTAGATGAAAGCCACGACCATCCCGAGCCGACAGGGATTTTTGCAAGCCGCCTGCCGGCGGTTGTTTATAACAATTAGAGAGGTTTTCTGTCTTCTCTACCAGCCGTCTTGTACGTCAGGCGTTCTCTGATTTCATCAATCGAATAACCCTGAGCGATTAAATCTAACGTTTCTTCAACGCCTCTTTCGATACCCTTTTCTATACCTTCTTCAAAGCCTCTTTCCATCCCTTCTTCAAATCGTACAGCGAGAGCGTCTTCTGTGTTCCATTCAGTTAGTAACATATTTAAAACCTCCGAAGCGTGAATTTCCAAGAACTCTTTCAGTATATCACACCTTGAACAATATTTTATAGCGGCTTTTACCGCTTTTTCTCTGTCCTGCAAATCCTTTTCAAAGCTCCTTGTCTTGGCAATAAACGCACTGTACTCTGCAAGTTTTTTACAACGGTTAACAATAGCTTCGTTTTTGCCTTCGTTGATGTTGATTACTTTTACTTCCAGGTCTAATAAAGGAACCGCTTTTTTTGGAAGCCCTAAATCGTGCGGTTTTTCAAATAAATCCGATAAACGCAGAGTGTCATTATTGGGATAAGGTTCTTTGCCGTTGTACAGAACGAAAAACTCAGGCCATGGAATGGACAGGCGGTTTCCCGAATAAAGATTTTTCCCTGTGACAATCTTTTCAAGTACACGGGAAATGTAGAGAAGGAGGCGCAGCCCCATGTTAGGGTTGATGGTGCTTTGATGTTCGATAAGCACGATAAGCTTTCCGCCAATTTCAAAAGAGATGTCGTTGTATAAATCCATAAACACCACGTTTTCGAGAGTGTTTATGGAAACCGATAAATCAGAAGGCAGAGTTGTTCCTTCGAGTGCGCAGTACAGCTCCCGAAGTAAATCGGGTTCGCTAAAAAGTTTAGTGAAAACGCTGTCTTTAAAGTTTGTATTAATTTTCATACATATATATGGGTTAGATATGCGTGGCGCTTTACCGAAATGAAAAAAAAATGTTTTTTTCGCACAGTCGCCGCTGCCCTCATCCTGACTGGACAGATGGCATAAAAAATATAAGAAAATAATCTTTGATTTCTTTATTTCTTCTGAGCTGCGACCTGCTTATTACTCCGCACCAGCCGCTTTGCCAGAAGTTTAGATAGAAATATTCCGTAATGAGGATGACGACGGATTATATCAATAAATGTTTTTTGTGTTAAAAGTATCAGTTTTCCCGTGCTTGTTGCTTTAATTGTTGCGGAGCGCCGTTGGTTTAGAAGGAATGACATTTCTCCCATAAAAATATCCTGAGCGGAAAGAGTGGCTACACATTTTTCGTTATGAATCACATCGAAGGTTCCAGAGGAAATATAATAAAGACAATCGCTTGCTTCCCCTTCCCTAATCACAATATCTCCCTTTTTTACCATAATGATTTGCTCTTGAGAAAAACCGGCAGGTACTTCATATTCAACCGACGCATTGTGTTTAATGATTAATGTTACCTGATTACCTTTAGTGTTGTACCTGAGTTTGTGGGAAAGCCTTGCTGCCATTTTTATCCCTCGACCGTGCAGACTGTATTGATCTTGAGTTTTCATTTTTTCCAGATAGGCATTAACATCAAAGCCGGAGCCTTGATCCTGAATTGTAAAAGTTGATACGTCTTGTTTTATTGCCCAATGGAATACAACTTTTTTTGATTGAATTACAGGGTCTTTGCATTTTTCCGCAATCAAATCAACCGATGTCATTCCCGATTCCAATGCTTTTGTTTTTTCTTCGTAAGTAATGCCGCAGTTTCCGTGTTCAATGGCATTTACAATCAATTCCATTAATGCCAACTGGAGCTGCATTTTGTTATCCGGATTTATAAGCCCTCTTTGGGATAATATCGTAGCTCCTATCCCTGCGTAAAGAGATACGGCAAGAAGATCATTGTCCAAAAAAAACTTCCCCGAAGCTCCTTCAAGAAAACTTTCTGTAAATTCCCTTTGAAAAATTATCTGGTAATTTTGTTCGATTATTTCTATTCCTTTGGCAAAATGCGATATTATCCGTAAGTTATCAAGCATGAACAATACATTGATTGCCTTACTTTTTTTTAACAGAACTTCCTCTTTATCGATATTTTGATCAAAAATACCGATGACTCCAAAGTTCAGTATACACTTGTCGCTTTGAATTTGATCGATTATTTTATCGATATTTATTAATGGGTCAGAAAAATTGATTACCACCAATTCCGGCAGAGCATAGTTTAAAAATTCGTGAATTCCTTCTTCTTTGTCCAAAAATACCAAATCATTGCTGTAATTTGGATTTTGTTCAAAAGCGGCTTTTATATTTTTTTGAATCTCCGGATCCGAATTGATAATCCCCAGTGCGCTCATATTACTTCCTCTGCATATTTTATGTTATACATTAAAGATACTGTATTTTCTCATATTTATCCAGATTATGATTGGTGATTGCGTGAATGTCACTCGTGATTCTCACAAGTGACATTCACGTACGGTTTACTAGTAAACAGAAATATGCTATGATTTGTCTTTACAACTCTATTACAAAACAGAATGCGCGAGGGCTTTATCCGTACGCGCCCTTGGGGGAACAATGAAAATAGGGATGGATACCTTTGCCTGCGACGGGGGCAAATCCGGAGTGGGTATGTATTTAACCCAATTTCTAAAAAGAATACCGCCTTCTGAGGCTCTTTTTGAGCTTTTTGGCTGGGAATATGACAGGTATATTTTTAGCGATGTGGCTCCAAATTTTGAGTTTATTCCTCAGTGTTCAATACAAGGAAGAACCGCTAATACGCTGTGGCATATCTGGAAATACGCCCAATTCGCCTCTTTACGACGGTTTGACGCTTGTTTTTTCCCTGCCGCTCACAGGATTATTCCGTATCAGTCGCCTTGCCCAACTGTCGGCGTTGTTCACGATATGGCGGCTTTTTGGGGAAACCGAAAAACAAGAGTGCATTTGGGCGCAACTTTACGTTTGGTTTTCCCTAATTCATTGCGGCGTTTAGACAGAATTATCGCTGTAAGTGAGTTTGTCAAACAGGAACTTATTGAACAGGCTAATGTAAAAGAAAAAAAAATCGATGTTGTTTATAACGGAATCGATTCAACTTCTTTTTATCCACGCCAGCGTAACGAAGAAAGCGTGCTTTTAATTCAGCCGTTTAGTTTCAAACGTCCCTATGTGCTTTGCGTTTCAAGAATCGATCATCCTATCAAAAATCATGTCAGGTTAATCGAGGCCTTTGGAATTTTTAAGGAAAAAACCAAATATCCGCACAGGCTTGTTCTCGCAGGCGGTGACAGCAATAACGCAAATGTTGTCAAGGAAGCGGCTGCGGCTTCTCCCTGGCGCAGTGACATTTTTTTTACCGGGCATTTTCCGCTTACAAACCTGCCTGAATTGTATTCCGGCGCTGATTTTGTGGTTATTCCGTCAATGTACGAGGGTTTTGGCATGGGCGCATTAGAAGCCATGGCGTGCGGAGTACCTGTTTTATGCGCCCGAGCCGCCTCTTTGCCGGAAGTAGCCGATCATGCCGCACTTTATTTTGATCCGCTAAACACGGAAGATATGTCTGATCGTATGATTACTGTCAGTACAGATATGGATATTTACAACGAATGTAGACGGCTGGGGCTGGAAAGGGTGTCCGCTTTTTCATGGGATCGATGTGTCGAGCAGACATTACAAATTATTTACAACATCACGGGAAAGTGCTAGGATGACAACATGATTAGTGATGACAATATGTCTGAACATACTGAGCCGCTAACTGGCAGTCCGCTTGAAGGAGGGCAGTTTTCCGGCAAGTTTTGGATAATACTGAATCCTGCGGCAGGTAAAGGAAAAGCGTTAAAACAGCTTCCGATCATAGAACGCCTGTTTTGCGCGAGCGGTCATAATTTTGAAATCCTTTTGACAAAAGGACACGGTGACGGACTGGAAATGGCGCGTGATTTACCAATCGGAGCTGATGATATTACTGTCTCCGCCGGAGGTGATGGAACCTGCAACGAAGTAGTCAATGGTTTGGTGTTACGCCAAATATCCGAAAAAACTGCCTCTCCCCCGATATTCGGAGTTTTGCCGATTGGCAGGGGCAATGATTTTTCATCAACCCCTAATATCCCTGAAGATGTAGGCAGCGCTTGCTCCTTGTTGATCTCGTCTGCCGGGAAAAAATCAAATATTATTCCAATTGATGTAGGTTTTGTTAAGGGCGGTTTTTTCCCGGAAGGAAGATATTTTGTTAACGGCATTGGAATCGGTTTCGATACAAAGGTTGGGTTTGAAGCCGCAAAATTAAAAATTAAATCAGGATTTGCATACGCTATCGGAGCGCTTATATTGATCGCTCGTTATGAACCGTCGCCTGTTATTAAGATTTGTTACAGCGAAAACGAGCAAACCAAATTCGAAACAACTCTTCCGGCCGTTCTTGTTTCCATTGTAAACGGAAGAAGGATGGGCGGAAGTTTTTACATGGGCCCAAAAGCCAAAATTGATGATGGACTTTTGGACATTTGTTATGTGAAACATCAACCTTCCAGAAGGGCGCTTTTAAAAGTTCTTTCTCATTATACAAAAGGAACCCAGGAACTTTGCGATGGGGTAAATTTTGGCAGGGGAAAACATTTTCACCTTACAGCTCTCGAAGGCGGAATGGCAGCGCACTGTGACGGCGAAACTGTCTGTTATGACGGCAAGGAACTTGAAATAAGCTGCGTTCCGCACGCTTTAAGACTTATTACACCCGGAGTTTAAATTGAAAATCCGAAGGTCTGTCGTTACTTTTATACTACGTATGCTTATAAATATTTTTTGCAAAGTTGACAGCAAAGAATATGTTCAGGCTTTGAAAAAAAACAAACCTATGATTATTGCGTTTAATCATATAAATTTTCTTGAGATTTTAATTTTTGCGACACAAGGTTATCCGCTTTATGTTACAGGTCTGGCAAAAATAGAAACATGGAAAAACCCGTTATTTGCTTTTATATTTAATACTTATAAAGCCGTTCCAATTAATAGAGGAGGCGCTTTTACCGAAAGTTTTAAGGCGGCGCATGAAAGAATAGATGAAGGTTTTTTTGTTTGTATTTCGCCCGAAGGAACCCGCAGTAAAAATGGTGTGTTAAAAAAAGGCAAAGCCGGTATTATTCAATTAGCGTTAGAAACCGGTACCCCGATTCTCCCTGTAGGCCATAACGGAGGTGAAAATATCTGGAAAAACATAAAAAGATTCAGACGTACTCCGTGTATTTATAAAGCCGGTCTGCCGTTTCGCCTAAAATTTGAAGGCAGACCAGACAAGGACGAACGTGAATCAATGATAACAGAGGTAATGTGCCAGATTGCCAAACTCCTGCCCGAAGAAATGCGAGGTGTTTATTCTGATCGGGTAAATTCGGAAACTAAATATTTGGATTTTATTTAATGAAAGTAAATATATTTGACATTGACGACACAATAGTAAAAAAAACAACGGCTCAATATTTTATTGTGTACGCTCTAAAAGAAAAAGTTATTCGTTTTTCGCAGATAAACAAGCTGTTAATCGACTGGATAAAATATAAAATTGCAAGACCGGACAATGATTTTATCGAACATACCGTAAAAAAATTAAAAGGTATAAAAAAATCCGATCTTGATCGTGTAGCCGAAATCACATTTCAAAAAAAAATAAAACAAAATATATACGCAGACGCCGCCAGTTTAATTTGGGAAGCACAAAAAAGAGGGGAGAGGGTTATTTTTGCGACATCCTCAATGGAATTTATAATAAAACCAATCGAAAAGTTTTTTAAAACCGAACCCTCTCTGGCTACTACGATGGAATACAAAGATGGTCTTACAACCGGCAAATTAGAAGGTTATAGTTTATTCGGAAAGAAAAAAAAAGATTCGGTTTCCGAATGGATGACAAAAAACAATATACGGATCGAAGACACAAGTTTTTATTCAGATTCCTATACCGACATTCCGTTACTCGAATACTGTGCCAATCCAAACGCAGTTAACCCTGACAGAATATTAAAGAAAAAAGCGAAAAAACTGGGCTGGAAAATTTTACGGTTTAAAAAGACTTTAGGCTGAGCCAGTCCCAAAAACTGCGAACCTCCGGTTCGGTCAGTTTTGAGACAGGTTTCCGTATTTTTACCAGCGAAACGATACTCCTAAACCATTCTGTATTTCAATCAAATCCATCATCGGTATTGTCATCGAAACTCGTCTGCCTGATGTAACAACCTCTGTCAAAGCGGGAGGTGTGGCAGCGTTTCCTTCTCCGTCCGTGATTATCATCGTAGAATTTTCGTGAGCGCTGAAGGAAACCGAAAAATCATAACCTAAAAACATAATTTGCGCTAATGCCATCAGTTGCGGATCAAATCCAAGAGCGCTTAAATCCTCTGAACCTGTTGTCAAAATCAGGCTAAGTACATTTGTATTGCCTTCACTGACGATTGATACTCGTTCGCTGAAAGGATCGACAACTTCCAATAATGTTTGCACGTTGTCAAAATTGATCACTACCGTAGTCACAGTATCTTGCCCCGTGTTTCTTGAAGAAAACGAGCCTAAACTCGCTCCGTTTATGCGTTCGATAGACCTTTCCCAGTCAGCCCTGCCGACGGGGATTGTCGGCCAGTTTTCGTTTCCGTCAAGAAGCCCAAGATTTCCCAGTGCATTGGAAACCCTGTATTCAAAAGTTAATCTTCCCGAACCGTCTCTGTTCATTTGAATATCCATAGAAAGACCGATACACGAATTAAAAACAGCTAAAAACACTAAAACAAAAAACAGCCATATTTTTTTCATTAAAATTCCTCCGAATATATTTTCATATCCTGAACGCGCACAGGCGTTTCTTTTTCTATCAAGTTGAAAGCTTTTTGAAGAACTTTCTCCCCAAAAACTTTTGAATTAGACACAATCGCGCCGCCGATTTGAGAAAAAGACAAAGAGTCCTGAAGGTCAACTTCTGCGGCGCTAAGATGAAAGCGGCGGTGCATTTTGTCCAGTACTGATTTGATAATTCTGCGTTTTTCCTTGATACTCAAAACATCAGGAATTTCGAAAATTATCTGTATCATCGAAACAACCATAACCTATAATATATCAATTTTTGATGGCTGAATAGCTCTGACGAATGTGATATGATATTTTAAATGTTAAAAAACCGCCGTGTGATAGCAATAATTTTTACTCTTCTCTTTCTTCTTCCAATTTTTGGTTTCGGCGAAGAAGACACAGCGGCTGAATTCGATGCTGAACTCGATACAGAATTCGATATCGAAGAATTGCGGCAGAGAGTTTTACAGGAAGCTCCAAACGAGCTTTTTTCGATGTCACTTTTTGACAACGATGTTTCGCTGTTTTTTTCAGGTTCGTGGTTTGGATCGTTTCAATTAAATCCGGGTTTTTCTTTTTCTCCCATCGGGTCCGGTTTTATGCCGCCTCAAACGCCTGTCTTTTCGCAGGAAGTCGATTTAACTCTGTCGCTCTGGATAAACAACAGATGGTTTGTAGAGGCGAATTTTAATGACGGACATGCTCAGAATACATACAGCGCAGGCTATCAGGGAATGCCCGGAGAGTTTATTCAATTTGCTGTAATTGGAAATACAGGGCTTGATTTCCCGTCATTTCCGTATATGGATTTAGGAGGCGATTCTGCGGCTTCATTTGGTTTTTACAGCCGTATGGGAAATCAAACTTGGGATATACACACGCTTCTTCGTTATGATTCCTCCGCAAGAGAAGAACGTGTTTTCTACGGCGGAAGGGAAAGAAACTTTTTTTACGAGCAGCCTCAAAATTCAATACGAGGAGTTTCATTTGTGCTTCCCGATTACAACATTGATTCGCCGATTGTCGTCTACATCGAAGATGATAGAGGAACAATTATTGATAACAGTTTTAGACGCTGGCGGGTAGCTTCCCCAAGCGAGTTTGCGGCTTCCAGCTCTCAGGGTCTTGTGGAGTTGAGTTTTAGGCCTCAAGGCATGGTAGCGGTATCGTATTCAAAAAACGGAGATACCCGTGCTTGGGATATTTCGATGGGAAACTATGACGGCGTACCTGACGGTTATTTGCGGACAGTCCAAGAGTGGTTTGGCAGTGGTATCAACTTAGGTGATTTCCCTCAAGCCGGCAACAGAAATCCCGCTGCAAGGCGGCCGGGAGAGGTTGAGTTTGGCACTGTGCCGGCTCTTGTTGTTTTTGAGCCGGGTACATTTTCCCCTTTTGAAAGACGTAACCGTTATCAGTCGCCGTCAAGCGCTTCCGAAATGTCGGCTCTTGTGCGCCTTTCTTCGGGCAGTGAAATATCAGGGTTTGAACTTATTCCGTTTGATTCAAGTTTTTTTACAACAGATTTGCTTGTATTTACTGCTGCTGCCGGACAAATAAATATTTATGAACTATTAAAAATCGGCAATTTTTCACGGCGTGATCCTCAAACTCTCTGGCCTTTGGCGTATGACTCCCCCGAAATTTATCTTGATGTTTCCAATGTTTTTCCCGGCGATATAGCTTTACGTTTTACAAATTTTAACGCTGCCGGCGGCTTTTTTATCGGAACCGATATAGTTCCCGGCTCTGTGCAGGTTTGGAGAAGCGGCATTCAGGATACAAATTTTAGTTATAGCTCTTTTACAGGCGAAGTTACGCTTTTAGGTTCTGTAGGACAAAATGAATTGATACGAATTACGTTTTTAAGAAGAAGCGAAGAAACCCGTTTGGGAAGTATTGCGGCGGGAATTGGAGCTATCTATCAGGGAGCCGGGCCTTTTTCAGCGCAGGCAGCGATTGGCGCAAGAATGAATGTTACCAGTGATACATATTCAGATGAAGAGCACTCAAGCGCCGGCACTCTTGGATTGAGCGCAGCGGCAGACTGGGACTGGGATAATTTAAATTTTCGTGTAACGGGCGGAATGTTTTTTGAACAGGCTGATCAGGCAGGGCTTTTTCGCATTGCCGGAATGGAAGGGCATGAGCTGCTACTGCCTCTGCCGCCGCAAAATGCTTTTATTTCAAATCCTCCAATTTCTAATCCGCCGTCTGTAAATTTTACAAACCTCAATCCTGATAATCGTTCTGATTTGATTTTCAGAAATTACATTAACCGCACTGTTCTTGGAAATAATCTTATGCCAATCGAATGGAACACTCCGATAATCGCAGGGGTTAATCGGCCTTATCCCGCAAGAGATACGCAGCTTGGCAATGCTCAAGTTTTGGCGCTGGAATTTGACTTTTCGGGAGCAGAGAACTGGAGCGGTTTTCAAGTTCCGATAAGTCAGTTTGCGCCGAACCTTTCCGGCGCGGGAGAAATAGAAATTCCATTCAGGTTTTTTGGTTTTAACAGAGAACTTCAACCTCTTGATAATTTTAAAGTGATCATTCAGATTGGAGCGCTTTCGGGAAGCGATTTTGCTTTTGTGGAAAACCAACAATTGATTTGGGAAAAAGTGTTATTCGACACAGATCAAGACACTTTTAGCAATGCCGGGAGAATTATAAGGTTTACGCTTGATGAAGATGACAGACAAAAGCTTTCCGGCGCTCGATACATTCGCCTTTTGGCAGTTTACGAAGGCACGGAAACCTTAACAGGGCGTGTACTGCTTGCGAGCCCTATCGTTCGAGGAGCTGCTTTCAGGCCTGTTATTTCTGACGGAGATGCTGTCATTGGAACAAACATCGGTGTTACCGCCATAGAAACAATCGATACACATCATCCAACTCTTGCGGATGCTTTTCCTGAAATCATCAGGCGTGTTTCCTCAACTCCGTATACACAAAGAGTTCTTAGAGTAAATTGGGAAAACTTAAATACAGGTTTTTCTGCAGGTGTTGATTCAAGATTAGGCAATATTCCTTTAGCTGATTATCGTGAATTGGCTTTTTTTGTAAAAATACCAAACGGTGCGTTTGGAAATCAAAATGAAACTTTAACTTTTAAGATAGCCGCAGGCCCTGATAACCTTGACGATTACAGGCTGAGAGCAAACATCCCGCTGGACAGTTTGGCGGCAAGGGCAGGGGAGTGGAATAAAATAACAATTCGTTATCAGGGAAGTAATACAGGAGTATTTTTGAATGACGGCAATGTATCAGTTAGTGATGTTTTTTACAGGCCAAACCGTGGGACCGGGGACAATTTTTCAAGAAACACAAATTATACTATTATTTTGATAAATCCCGTGAATTCTGTGACGGCGCTTGGAGACGGCACGATCTACATTGACGAAATAATTCTGGAAGACCCTATTACGTTTTACAGAATTAACGCCGGAGCTGTGTTGGATTATTCAAGACCGGGTGTTTTACTTTCTGCGGGAAGAACCGCAATTTTGTCAGACTTTACGTTTTTTAGCGCTTTTGAATCGGAAATCCGATCCAGCATGAATACTGATGATTCAATAATGTTTGGAAGTATGGCAGGACGGACAGGGATTGATTTTTCGTTTTTGGGAACGCAAATTTCGGCTAACTTAAATTCTACTATAGCGCAGGATACATTCCTGTGGAGTGCGGAACATGAAATTTCAA
>Ga0123355_10020066_pt1 | contig 10658 bp, 6 predicted proteins | sample TergutEmb28metaG_3_FD_89872 | JGI IMG/M metagenome (GOLD analysis project Ga0123355, IMG submission 89872) | Embiratermes neotenicus P1 segment gut microbial communities from Petit-Saut dam, French Guiana - Emb289 P1 | ecosystem: Host-associated > Arthropoda: Insects > Digestive system > Gut ...
ACACCACCGGAAGATACAGAATAGCAACTTCTCCATAGGAACTTCCACACTCCCTGAAGATGGTCAAGCTATGACCGAAACATGTAGGAGATTTAGAAATTTTAAACGAAGTCTTATGTTTTATTTTATGTAAATAAATATTTTAATAACATAAAACAGTGCAAGTAGTTGGCCCATATTTACAACATTAATAAATGGAGTCCACCAAGAGTAAATCCTAAGGCTCTTCTCATAGTACACTTTCATGACCGACATCCAACAATACATACCTTATTAGAACCCACAATTTGTGCTGATAACACTAATGCCATAATTTCTACCAAACATTTTGATCACTACTGTCATAAGTCTGTCTCAAATGAGAAATGGCTTGCTGACAAAAAGGTGGACCTAAATCTAGCTATGATACATATTTACAACAATTAATTCTCCCCAGTATGCATCAAACATTGATATAATGAAAAGCATACAGAAAATTCCATAAACACCAAATGCACTGATGTACAGATTTAATAACCACTCAAATCTGAAGAATTATAATGATCAAATTATTCCTTGGCCATATGAAGCACATTATGGAATTAGGTCAAATTTCACATCATCTACACTTAACACTCTCAAGACAGTTTTCTTTGCCTGTTTTTACTCTACGGTAAAATATGAATTGTGTGCACACACGCATATGTGCACGCACACACACGTGTGTGTGTCTGTGTGTAGGGAAGTGGGGATATAATTCACCTAACACTAAAAAGATTTCTATAAAAGAAAAGGAATTCTGGTTCACCCTAAACCTACAAACTCACTTATAAGTCCATTTAATAATAGCATACAACCTTTTAAAGGCCAGGTTTCTGCTGCAGCCAACAGCACTGTTCAATTTAATTGTGTACTGCAGGGCATTTCCCCTTTTGGATGAAAAGGGTGTACATTTAGTGGGACATTGTTCTATCCATCAGTTAAAGGTCGAGAGAGAGATTTTAGCTCTTCCATGAAAATATGTACTTTCATTAATGAACTACACTTTAAATATCCATGTGAGAGTTCAAATTCAATTGTGCACTATTCTTATAACAAAACCAATGAGATGCACTAATTTTTAAGATTTATTTTAGTAACAGAACTCTACATGTTTCAGACAGTTTCTCTGTCCATCATTAGGTATGTCATACAGGTTATGCTGACTGTTTGCTAGCAAGCAGTCAGCATAACCTGTATGACATAGACCTGTTGCTGTGTGTACAGCACTAGACTCCTGATGATGGACAGAGAAACTGTCTGAAACATGTAGAGTTCTATTCCTAAAATAGATCTGAGAAATTAGTGCATCTCGTTGGTTTTATTATAAGAATATATCACATGCACGGTCCTCTGAATGTCAAATTCAACTGTACACAGTATTAACCCTTTGATGCTGGAATTTAGTGGCCGTTCGGCTATTTTAAGGGATGCACTGTGCGGCCACTTTAGTGGCCGTTCGGCTATTTAAAGAGCCCACTGTGTGGCCACTCTAGTGGCCGTTCGGTGTTAAAGGGTTAACACAATACGTACTGTACCTGTCAACCTTACATTCCTTTGGAATGGCATATACCTTGTTCACACCAAAATTTCCTAGTAGTTTACCACATAACTCGAAATTCTTAAGAATGAAAATCAATTTAAGCTGCCATCATGAAGATAATGAAAGAAACACACAATACTTGTACTCTGTTTACCAAATTCTAATGAAAAATTGTAACAAACATTTGAGTATTTCATGTGATAAGCTACTCTTGTGCAGCAAATGTTTTCATATTACATGGTATACATGTCAGATGTGACTGCTCCATTACTTGTGTTAATAGGTAACAAGAACAAATGTAAATGTGCACGTTGAAAGGTGCAATTGGCAATATAATGGTGGGCTCTGGTTCGAACTGCACGCTCAGGTGATGCTACTTGGGCAGGCTGGGCGTAATTTACAGTATTTCTCCCTCAAAAACACAAGGAGCCTGATGTGGGATTTGCATGAAGCCTCTAACTTGCAGTTTACTATTTCCATAAACAGAAAAGCAAATAAGTAGTAACCAGCGTAGTGCAGCAATCAACAACTTATTTTATGTTTTCAGTTTTGTTATTAGTATCTTTTAACTTAATAAGGCACTAACTGCATGAGTGCAGTCTTTCATTTGAAGCAAACAATCACTTTTAAGTAACTTATACAGTTGAATCTTAATGTATCTGGTGACAATTTTAACGAAGTCAATCTACTGCATGTTTAACATAATTTAAACCTAAGTAGAAATGAACTCATCTACCCAAAAGTCAGCTGTAAATGGCAAGCTGAAAGACACACAGTAAATTCTTGCTCTTTATGTGTAGCTTTTCTTCTATAGGCCTTGCTCAGAATGTTTTTTTATGCGTTCTGTGCACAAAGTGCAAAACGTGAATGTTCTGGGAAGGTTGTGTCCATCTGTCCACATGCTATATTTATGAAATGGATGGATTTATATCGAATTTAGTGCTGGAATGGCTACACTGCAACTTGTGAATCATGCTTAGTTCTTATTCCTGTTAGTCCTAAATAATTTTTATTGCATGCAAGTTGAAATTACACAGGAATCAGTTTTCTAAAATAATTTCATTTTGCAATAAATTTGTATGTACATAACACAGAATATATTGTCTTACGAAGATTACTTTGAAACACTTTATATGGGGGAAATAAATTTAACATAATACATTGTTTCGTAATAATAATAATAATAATAATAATGCACATAAAGACAAAATCGCAAATAATGTATTTTGAAAATATATGCACTACAGACTGGAATACACGTTTCTACTGGAATTCTTTTCTGACACATCTAGTTATGGTCTACTGTCTTGGTGGCTTCTGCATGCTAGCAAGAGTGAAAAATCAGCTTCTGAAGTTGGAACATACTTCGGTTAGAAATTTCTTGTATTCCTGCACACAGGTAAAGAATGCTGGCAGAGACCTGCTCTGAACCACAGTGTTCATTCACAACGTTAAACTGAGGAATAACAAAACTCTATAACTTATCCAGTGTTAGGAGAAGGTTACTGCTATTATGGAAAGTGTTGCAACACACAGTTGTATAACAGCTGCCACTTGGAGACATTACTGCCACCTTAAACACAGTGGTGTCACATTTTGAAAAAGCCTTCAGAATCCCACAGTAGTGGTAGATTTGTTCTTACATAAAGAAATGGAAACACATAATTCAACTGTACATTTCATTTCAGAAGTATTATCACTTCCATACAAAATTAAGCTCTCAAAATGGTAGGAGCTCCCAAAATTTCACCTGCAGTCCCAACTTATCTTTATTTAAAATTGATTTATTTAAAATACTTAATGTAGTATTCTTTCTTTTGGGTGATTCCCCGGCATCTGAATTTTATATTCTGACGTTTCAGAACACTGTTCCATCTTCATAGGCGCCTATAAAGATGGAACAGACAGTGTGTTCTGATACGTAGGGATTTAAATTCAGACACCACGAAATCACCCAAAAGAAAGAATACAACATTCAGAACACAGCAAAGCTTTGAATCAAGAACATTTAATGCAGTTGCACATACCCAAAAACAAGATTCTAGACATGTCTTCATGTGAACAGCTAACAAAAGAATTATTATGCACATCCAGCAACATACACCCCAACAATTAAAAAGGCTACAGCTCCTAAGTCCTTCGGAATGTGCTAGGGTGAATACATAACAAGATGGGGGCAACAAAAGGGACATTGTGCACTTCACAAGCAAGGCAGTGATAATTTAAAACAGAAATGATGTTATGTATTATGATTGTGTGGGTTGGTGTTGTTGCTGTTGTTATTACAATTACAGCAAAGTGTGTTAACTTTCATCTGTCCGCACATTATGAAAGTGCTTCATTACCTTTCAAACAAAATTTATGTACATTAGAGCTTAATGTAATAAAATAGGAATGGAAAGTCTGGTTTTATTAGGATGGGCCTACCAAAAATGTCACCATTCCATTCTCTCAACACTGGATTAGCCATACTAATGTTATCATTAATGGTACATATGCAGGAGCAAGTAAAACATTACAGGTGGAATAATGAAATAATTCAAGCGATACTGGTAACAGATGGGACAGCTGTATCATAAGGTATCTCCTTGTTGAAACATAAATTCCAGGAATCATTTTCAAAGTGTAATAGTACATTTTTGCAGAAATACATCTACAGTGGAAACTATTTACAATATTGGAGTTAAACATATATTGTAATGCGCTGTATATAAAGGAAGACCTATCTAAATCTAACCTGCAACTGGCATTTTTATTTATATAATACAAGGGAAATTTTCTGTCACTGAAGTCGTAGGTAGTTGCTACTCAAAACATGACACACATTGAGAGATACAGTGAAATGCTAGGTCTACTCTTGGAAGCAAAAAGCTGCCTTTTGGGGACATAACTAAACAGCTTGGTCCAAATGTCACTGCAGATTTTCATTTCGATTAAATGGTCACAAAATTTTAAGATTCCATGAGTCATAGTCACACTTCATGTACATTATTCAAGAGCTTATGAAAACTCATTATCAGACATTTCATTGACTACCTGGACATTAAGTTACACAGTAAAGCATAATATCAATTTTGGTCTATATGCCAAAAGTGTTTTCGAAAAAATTATAAGTTCTGGTATTTGTGTATACTCTTGGCATATTTGTTCAACATAACACAGTGTGTAATTCTATATATGTTTTATATTAAACATTGCAGAAAGAGGATTCTGTTGTCTGATATGTATTGAGAAACACCCGAAACATGTAAATTGTAACTGGCTTGGAAAAACATTTAGCGGCAGTGAATTTTGGTACGGGGCACAAATTGTGTAATTTGTTTTAAAAACTCTGCTTCTGTTGAACTTGACAAAATGACAGAGTTTTAATGCTCTGACAAATAATGAATTCTGATTCAGTTTAAATAATTTCCCTTCTGAGTTACAGTATTTCAAAATTTTTATCACACCAGGCCATTTACCTTGACATGATCCATCATCATATATTATAAAAAGTATAAATAAATATTTTTCCAAAAATATTTCATTTCCAAATGTACACAAACCGAGGACTCAAGTCAAAAAAGTAAGTACTGTACCACCGCCAAAATGTAATGAAGTTCTTTAATTCAGTACAAATGTATACGTTCACACTGTAATATAAAACAGTCATACGGATACAAGCATACATACACTCACACACACAATCATCACATTCTATTGGCAGTAGGCAACCAAAATTACAGGGTAGTTAATTTTGACCTAACAGCTAGCATTAATGTTTCTATCAGACACCACAGCCATCTATCCTGAAGATCTTTTTCAACAGAAGTGGGGTTTACATTCTATAGTTCAGATTTTCTTGAAGCATTGTTGAAACTACTTTTATTAATGATCATGCAGACTGGTATAATGTGTGTGTATAGCATTAATAAGGCTAAATGAGATAGGCAATGTATGTATAACGTAACACTGAAGCACATTCATGTAACCACTGTTGCTGTGGAAAAGCAATAAATACTACATTTTCTGAGTGTGTGTCTGTAGCTTCAGTTATCCAGCATTCAAAGTGCATGTGCCATATCATATTGTTATCTGTGGCACTTATGGCTCTACCATATTTTTCCACATTGTCCCACAAATGGCACATTTTCAAAACAAAAACGAAGAACATAAAATATGTGTTTCGACTTTCTCTACAACTTTTTCTGAAAAATGTCTCATTTCCAAGCGAATTCAGCAAGATACATTATAAATGTACGTAGGTCTTCACACAAAGTACCCATTATTCTTGTCAGATTTCAATGACACTTGAATTTTCTCAACATATTTTTGAAAAACACTCAAATATAAGATTTCATGAAAATCCATCCAGTGAGAGCCAAGTTGTTCCACGTGGACACACAAACATGATAAAGCTAATGGTCACTTTTTGCAGTTTTGTGAATGCAGCTAACAGCAATCAGCATGACCTAGTCTCTTATGAAGTAAAATTTATTTTCATTGAATTCAAATTAATTTTTTTTTAAGCTGTGGTTTCCTTTTTCAGTCAATATCAGTATATTAAATCCTATGTTAATCCACAGACAATAAGTACTCCAAAGAAGTAATATCTACTGTTCTCTCCAATATCAGTTGATTTAAAGGTTCTTAGCAATTTACACAAACTACACTACACACAATATGGTATTTTGATTGTATTTATTTCAAGAACACAGCCATGCTGGCACACTGATACGAGTCCCCAGCTATCACACACAGGTCTTTCATAGCTATCCTCCCCCATACTTAAGATCTTTCTGTGATTAATGCCATGGATCATGTCAGGTTTCTGCAGTGGAATTCACTTGCATTACCGTGGATTACAATGGCCTCTCTCATTTACAGCGCACAAGAGACTAATGAAGAAACAAAATACTTCCATAAAAGTAACAGAAAATAGTAATGAATTTAAATAAGAAATTACCTCTCTGGCATGGTACCATACCAAAATTTATCACTCTTTTGGTTAATTTGTTAAACACTACAAATCTGCAGCCAGATGTTGGTTTTACAGCATCAAAGCTCTCAATATCAAATCACTGATATAAAAGTATAATACTTTTGCCTCGTACCTCCCAAATTGATTCTTACAATAGCTTAAATTCATTTACATTCGCATTTAAAAACCAATTAATATTTTGTTATGTATCCAATGGCATATTTTAAAAACAGAAAAGACTGTGGTATCATGTAAATTTTAACGCTACATCTGGCAGCAGGGTTGGTACCACGCCACTTCAAAAATGAATACCACTGCCTTGGCGATCCAATATTTTTTTACAGACAATAACTTTGTTTGTACTGTGCTTTTTTTCACTTTCCCTTGTACAAACACTAATACATCTCCTACTGGCTCAAAGAAGACTACAATATGTCAAGAATACTGCATACTACATGTCATAAGGGATGATGGGAAATACATACAGTTAGCAAGTGTGTGTTTTGTGTGTGTGGTGTGTGTGTGTGTTTTCACAATAGATTGCCAAATGTTGCCACCACATACTCAGTGCTCTCTATGATTTTGTAATATGTAAATGAGCATTGCTATTACTTACATCATCCCTGTGTCCTTTATAGAGAGATTCAACTCTAGGTATCCACCTTGATAGGTCATTTACAATTATTCCACTTCCAGCCACAAACCAGTGGAGTTCCCAAAACCTTCAACATGGATAATACTGAAACAACCCTGCTAAATCTTATAAATATCCAAAATAACTTTCATTTCACTGTAATAAAAACTGTCTCACTTTTGATCTAACCCTTTACAGCATAGTGCTTACTGCTACATGTACAACATGTTTTAACATTCAAAACTTTGCGTTTTTCCCATGCAGTGGTTACTGTAAATGTGTCTCATGTGATTCTCAAAATACACTACAATTATTTCCTCAGCAGCATTAACCAGTCTGTACATGCAACAAACCAGTGTTTTCTATGAGGTAGGAACTAGTTTTTAAATATAATTCTGACAAACTTCACAGTTAAAAGGGTTAATTATTTTGTGTGATTCTTTCCAAGTTTTCATTAAAAAGCTGACAAATGTTCATGTTCAGGAACTGTTCATGCCTTTTCATTGTCATTCCCATAAAGTACAATGCTCATCTACATATATACTTACGGGGTTTTGTGCACCTCACTAATAATACTTTTAAAGCCGTAATACACTGAGACATAACATAACTTGATTCAGTCATGTGGGTTTGCATGTACGTACGGTGGCATGTGTATAACTAAGATAATACGGTTGTTATTTATACAAGTTTGGTTCCGATGACAGGTAAAATATATACTTATCATTACAGTATTACTAATTCTAAACTGGCCGCCAATAATTACTGTCTGCCATAGTATTTCTATATGTACAATAAATACACATACACATCTTTGTTCAATTTTCTCTCTCTATACCTCCACACAAGTTCATTGTGTGAACTGCATATATATGATCCTGGCTTGTATTTTTTGTACATGAATAGTCTTCAGCAGCATGAAGAAAAGAAAGATTGCCAAGATTTTGGATGCTTGCTTGAAACTAAGTAGAATCCAGCTCACACCCCCAAGTACACATCTCTACCACTTCATTATATGTAAAATGTAACTGCTTTGGTCGCGAGCACTGAACAGTCACCAAACACCATCACCTTAAAAAAAATCACAATCCATTCCTCTTTCCTCAAGTAATATAGCATTCGAGTAATACAATGAACACAACCAATTCACTTGCACTTGGCAGTGTCACTGTTGTGCACAGTACACTGCCATTTCACAAATTCTCGTATTAAACCACAACTTCTCTTGATGTTAGCCAGTCATTCAACTATTAAAAAAAAAAAACTATGACACTAATACCACATTCATAAGGTCGGTAACTTTCTCTCTACTTTCACACACAAATACAAATTTATTACGAACATCGGCGCAGTAATTCAATTTCTGGTGAATATTCATATATGCACCTTCAACTTGGAATAGTTTTCAATTTAAGGAACAAAGTTTTAAAATATTAATTTAACTGTAATAACAGTTTTTCTCATTGGTGTTGGCATGTTGCACCATCATAACTTATGACAATAGGAACACTGGTGAATTTGTCAACAGCCTTTCTGGCATTTGGACTGTAGTCTCACTTTAGAATCGTCATTCCATCAACTGCAGGTAGTCACTCTGATAACCACAATTAACTTGTGGAAAGAAGGAACGCTGTTTAATTAGTTTTTGTACAGATTCACTTTTTAAAGTTGCTTACAATGCATAGTAAAACATGTTCCACCCTTACAACTTGTTTGCACTTTCACCATTGTCCTAACTTAAAATATAAAAGGAACGTTGGTGGAGAGGAGTTTTGTACACTTTAAAAAAGTCACTCAAAGAGTGCAAGAATGTCATCACTGGTGGTGTTGCCTGGTGTTCCATTGTTGCCGTTGCTACTGGCACCACTAGACGGAGGGGTCGCCAAGTCAGGTGGGTCAAGGTATGACAGCAACTCCATGGGGTCTACCACATTGTCAGGCAGCAACTGAAACAGCATTAACATTCTCTAGTTCCTGACATAAGATGCAGGCCCATAAAGATTTCTAGTCTTAAGATATATCTGTTAAGTACCCAAGTCCCTCTTCTAGAATATGCTGCATGAAGAAACACCACTATTTGGATACGCTAACAAGCAGTGAAACCATAATTACCATCTTCTTAACAGAGTAAAAATTACAGCCGAATGAATAAGAAGTCAAAGAGTAAAGTCTTCTGGGATGTTATCCCATGTCAAGACTGAAGATGTAAACACTATGGACCTCTGAAATACTGTTAACTATTCTCCACTTGTAATAGCGTTAACACCCCAGACATCAACATTGCTACAAGAAACTCAAATCACGAATTAAAAATTGATTGGACACTGTGATTGTGTGAAGAAACATATACAGCATATCTCTAATCAGTTCCCTGAGCACAAGGCATCATGAGCTAACTTAATGCAAGTTCAGATGGCTGCAAATCGAGTCATCTTATCTGTTTCAAACTTGAGACACTCATCCAGTTGAGTGCTCTTTCTTATACAGCAGGTCAACATATGTGAGAAATGCTTTCTGTTGAGCCACATGTGCTCATTTGTAACACAGTTGCAAAAGTCCACATATCATAAAAAAAGTCACCTGAAAGTTTTGCCAAAAAAAATTCCCACATCAATGATGAACAATGTATAAAGTACTGGAAAAACATCAAATCTAGACAAATAGAAAACATGAAAATTTGTTCTTGGATGATGTACGGTTTACATTAAGTAGTAATTCCAACTACCGTAATATTATATGATGGCATTATGAAACTTCCCATGCAGTTTGTAAAATTACATTTAAATCGCCTTACAGTGCAGTGAGTACATGCAAAATCTATGGGTCCACAATTTGCAGATAAGCCAATACTGACCATTATATTAAATTAACAGACACCATATAACACAACAGAAGAAAAGAAAATGTAGGATAATTTGCTTCCTTGTTAGAACGGGACATTTTTTAAAGATAATCTGCCAGTATTCCAAAAATGACAACTCCATCATACGTTGATAAATATTTTCAGGTGTGAGGCCTGATCAGTAGACAAATGGTAAGAACTATGATACATTTCTAGGAAATAAAGAGAATTGCAAGGGAAAAATTGAACATAAATTCCTAGCAGATGTGGGCTTCATATGCAATGTAGCTCCTATGACAGCTGATGTGCAGAGGGAAAACACTTAAGATATGCTGTGTATTAAAATCTCTGTGATTTTCACGATACTGAACAATTATATGGGCTTCTCGTTTTTAAACTCATGCAATCTAGTAAGTGTTTATCCATATTTCAGAGGTAATCACATAGTAACAAGATATACAGAACTATAATTCTGCCCGTTGTCCTGTACGGGTGTGAAACTTGGTCGCTGACATTGAGGGAGGAACATAGGCTGAGAGTGTTTGAGAACAGGGTGTTGAGGAGAGTATTTGGGCCTAAGAGGGACGAGGTAACAGGGGAATGGAGAAAATTAAATAATGAGGAGCTTAGGGATCTTTACTCCTTACCCAATATTGTGCGG